>Ga0268299_1000179_pt1 | contig 250316 bp, 180 predicted proteins | sample NOBtaG_FD_193484 | JGI IMG/M metagenome (GOLD analysis project Ga0268299, IMG submission 193484) | Activated sludge microbial communities from bioreactor in Nijmegen, Gelderland, Netherland - NOB reactor | ecosystem: Engineered > Bioreactor > Aerobic > Activated sludge | place: Netherlands...
CCCCGCTGCGGCGACGGCTGCGATGGGCAGGTTCGACCGACGCCGACGGCGACGGGAATGTGCGAAAAAGGCTTCCACGCAAATCCGGAACGTCCCACTTGACTCGCACCGCTTCATAGATGCTCCATGTGCGCGCGGACTACTTTGGAATTGGGCGGGGTTGGTGGGTCGAGATGAGCCCCCCGGTCATTGACCGGGGGCTAAATGTGAGGGGGTTTCGGGCGCTTGTCGGCGAGCCGAGACGTGTTCAAGGCGGCGGCGGCGAAGACCGCGTGGCCAGGTATCACCGTCGATCGCTGAGGGACGTAGCGATCCTCGGGTCGAGTTCAGACTTGTGCATCCGAGCGGGAATCCTTTCATCCATGTGATTGCGACCTCGGTCGGCCCCCTTTCTTTTCAGGCGGCCGTCAAATCCGAGCGGAGCAGACCGTAGACATAAAAATCGTGCGGGTGGCCGCGGCATAGGCGGAAGCGACGGAGGCAGCCTTCGCGGAGGAAGCCGCTGCGTTCGAGCACGCGCTGGGAGCGGGTGTTGTCCACGCGGACGTAAGCGTGCACGCGATCGACCTGGTCCTGCTGGAAGGCCCAGCCGAGTGCCGCGGCGACGGCCTGGCGCATTAGTCCCCTGCCCCAATAGTCGGGGGCGAGGTCGAAGGCGATCTCGGCCCAGCGGTGCGGCAGGGACACGTCGTTGAAACCGCAGGTGCCGACGAGCTGATCGTCCCGACGAAGGGCGACGGCCCAGCGAGAGGGCTCGCCGGCGGCCCAACGGGCGGTGGATCGCTGGATCATGGTGTCGACGAGTTGCGGCGTCACCTCGGGAAAACTGGTGAGCTCGGTGACGACGGGCCGGCGCAGGTAGGCGTAGAGCGCGGCAGCGTCGGCGGTGCTGAGCGGGCGGAGGCGGACCACTTCGAGGTCGATCGTCGGCGGATGATGGGAGATCGGTGTCATCGGTGCAGCAGCCATGCTTTGCCTCGTGCCTTCAAGTGTGCGCTGAACGGGAGCGACGCGAGCGAGGGCTCGCGCGCTTCTATCCGTATATTACGCGGACATGCGGCGAAGTTGGAGCCCTTTTACTGGGGCCGCTGTGAGGTCGGGCTGGGGACGTGCTGGTCGAAGAGGATCGGGTTTCCGTCGGGATCGGCGAGCATGAAGTATGCGGGGCCGGTGGTGGATTCATCGGCGGCGGGGTCGGGGGTGATGCCGCGGGACTTGAGGGTCTTCTGAATATCTCGCACGTCTTCAAAGTCGGTGAGGGTGGCCTTGCTGCTGTCCCAGCCGGGGTTGAAGGTGAGCATGTTGCGCTCGAACATGCCCTGGAAGAGGCCGATCTTGGTGGACTCGTTCTGGAGGACGATCCAGTTCTTGGACTGGTCGCCGGAGACGACCTTGAAGCCGAGCTTTTCGTAGAAGGCGCGGGAGGCGGCGATGTCCTTGACGACCAGGCTGACTGAGAAATTACCGAGACGCATGTGATCCTCTCCTGAAGATTGACTGAGAGCGGAATCCGCGGCGGGCGTGGACGCGCAGCCGCCTGCGATCAAAATGACCAAACCGGCGATGCAATGTTTCACGGGTGGCTCCAAGTCTGAACCGATGCCGCCTGACAACCAGGGGCATGTTGCCGTATTGTACCGGTCGCCGCGCGGAGGTCTTGCCAAATCTTGCGAACAAACGCCAAAGCCCGGGCATCGACACCGACGGCCTACGTCGAGCGGGTGAACCTCGCGATCGACCACGTGGTGAGCCACCTGGCGGAACCGCTGCGGCTTAAGGAGGTAGCCCGGGCGGCGATGCTTTCGCCGTTTCATTTTCACCGGGTTTTTGAGGCGATGGTGGGCGAGACGCTGGCGGAGTTCGTGAAGCGGCTGCGGCTCGAGAAGGCGCTGTTCATGATGGCACACTCGAGGCGGGCGTCGCTTACGTCGGTGGCGATGGCGTGCGGGTTTGCGTCGTCATCGGACTTTTCGCGTTGCTTTAGGCAGCGATACGGCGCGCCGCCGAGCCGATTTGACCTCAAGGGCTGGCGCGAAACTCACGGGGCGGAGCTTGAGGCGACGATGCCCGACCGTGCAGAGCGGCTGCACCTCGGTCGGCTGCCGGTTGCGGAGAACCCGGACGGCTTCAAGGTGAAAATCCGCGAGCTGCCCGCGCGGACGGTGGCGTATATCCGGGTGCACGATCCGTACCGGGGAGACGCGGTGGTCAAGGCGATCGAGCGTCTGGTTCGATGGGCCGAGCAGCACTCACTCGCCGATGGCCAGTGGCTTGGGTATCAATGGGAGAATCCGGAGATCGTTCCGCTCAAGCTTTGCCGGTACCACGCGGCGGTGGAGGCGGAACGGTTTACACCGAAGGGCGAGATTGGGCGGTTCAGGTTTCCGCCGATGGTTGTGGCGCAGGTGGAGATTCGCGGGACGATCGACCTCGTGCTACGCGCGCTGCAATGGCTGTACGGGACGTGGCTGCCGAGGAGCGGCTATGTGCCTGACGATCACCCTTGCTTTGAGGCGTGGATTGGGCGGCCGTTTGCGCACGGGATGGAGCATTTCGAGATTCACTCGCAATTGCCAGTGAGGCGCGGGTGATCCGGTTGAGGTAATGGGAGGCAGCCGACGGCCTTGTGCGGGGGGTAACGGCAGACTGCCGGGCGGTCAGGAGTGAGGCTCGCCGCCAGTGAATTGACTGATGCGGCTCTCGCATCTGAGAAACGCCTCGACCACGGCTGGGTCGAATTCAATGCCGCTGCCGCGCTTGAGGATCGCGAGTGCCTCGGCGTGCGAACGGGCCTTTCGATAGACGCGCTCGCTGATGATGGCATCGTACGCATCGGCGACCGCCACGATCCTCGCTGCCAGCGGGATGTCCTCTTCGTGCAGGGCCTTGGGATAGCCGCTGCCGTCAAAACGCTCGTGGTGGGACATGATGACGTCCGTGGCCATTCGGGCAAATGACATGCACAGATCATCCTGCAAGAGCCGCGAGAAAATCTCGGCACCGAGCTCGCAGTGCAGACGAACGATCGCGGTCTCATGCAGCGTCAGGCTTCCGGGCTTTTTGAGGATGGCGCCCGGTATCGAGAGTTTGCCGATGTCATGGAGGGGTGCGGCTAATTTCAGGTCACGTAAAAAGACCTCGTTGATTTCAGACCGACCTCCGTTGTCGCGGAGATCTATGGCGAGCACATCTGATATTCTCGCTACTCGACCGACATGGTTGGCGGTCTCCATGTCGTGAAGCTCGGCGGTCATGGCCATGGCCCTGACGAAGGCGCCGACGGCCTGATCGCGCGCTTCGTGATTCAGGGCTTCCAGCAGTGCCGACGACATCAGCGATACATACAGGCGTGCGAACTCCAGGTCCTGTTCGGAGAATTCGCGCCGGTCCAACTGCCGGGCCACTGACAGGTATCCGACCACGATGCCGTGCGACTCCAGTCGGGCGTATAGCCGTGGAATCTGGCCGGGCTCCATGACGATGCGTGAGTCAATCGAGATGGGCGTCGGGTTCTCCACGAGAAAGTTACCGACCTCGAGTTTCTTGAGGATGGAGGGGTCAAGTGGCTCGGTCGGATGTGAGGCGCCCTTTGAGATCTGCTTGACATCCCACTGCGCGGTATGCTTGATTCCGCCATCGGGCCCGATGATCGTCATGCGCGCATGATCGGTGGCAAGGACGTCAACGGCGCCCTTGAGCAGGATGTCGCCCAGCTCCTCAAAGCTCCGGGAAGCGGCGAGCCGGCATGCGACGTCGACAAGCGTGGTCAGGCCGCGCACCTGTTCGCCGCGGAGTTGATAGGTGTAGTTCAGGGTTTTTCGCTCGACGCCGAGTTGGGCGAGGGCCCGCAGACGGAGGAGCAGAAAGGCGGTGGAATTGAATTCATCGATGGCATCGTCGAGTCGGAGCCGCACGGCGGTTTCTGTTTGGGCGGTGTCCTTGGCGCAGATGCCGAGGATGGGGATCGAATATGTGGGCGCGTTTTCGCGGAGGGACCTGACGACGCGCTCCGCCATGTCTTGGGAGTATCGCAGGTCGAGCAGGACGACCATATCCTGAAGCGCCAGTTTCTTGTTTGCCAGGACAGCTTCGGGGGTCTGGCAGTCCAGCGTTACGTCGCATGGGGCGAGCATGTTTGACAGCCGAGTCGTAAGCTCGACATCGCTTGAGATGAGCAGGGCTCGCTGGGCCACGGGGACATCTTGATCGGGTCGCTGACCGTGGTCGGCATCGCCCGCGGAATCGCAGGCGCACGACGGCTTGCCCTGGACGACATTGCGACCGGAGCGTTTTGCGATGTAAAGCAGCCTGTCGGCTTCGTGAATGGTCTGCTCTAGATCGCGGTACTGGCTGTCGGCGACTCCAATGCTGATGGTTACGCGATTGACCGGGCTCTTTTCGTGGTTCAGCCGGAGGTTCCAGATGCAGTCTCTGATCCTCTCGGCGATTTCGGTCCCGCCGGCTCCGGAGGTATTGGGCAAGAGGACGACGAATTCTTCGCCGCCGTATCTGCCGACGATATCGGTGTCGCGGAGCATCTGTGCAATCGCGGATGCGACCGATTTTAGGCACTCATCGCCCGACTGGTGACCGTAGCAATCGTTGTAGGCTTTGAAGAAATCGATGTCCACCATGGCAATGCAGTAGGTGAGTTGCTGCCTGACGGCGCGGCGGTGTTCTTTTTCTGCCTCGGCATCCCATGTTCGACGGTTCAAGATACCCGTGAGCCCGTCGACGCGCGAGAGCTGGGCGAGTCGGCAGTTGGTTTGCTCCAACTTGGAGGCGGTGGACAGAAGCTGCTGGTTTCGATGTTCGAGCTCAAGCTCGGTCTGCTTGAGGCGAAGCTGCACGCCGATTCTGGCGAGGAGTTCCTGGGGCTCGATGGGTTTCGTCAGGTAATCCACACCGCCGGCACTGAGGGCGTTGACGATGTTCTCTTTCTCCGTAGCACCGGTCACGAAAATCACCGGCGTGGCCCGACCCCAATCGGACTGCCGAATTCGCCGGCACGTCTCGACACCCGAGAGGCCGGGCATGTAGAAGTCGAGCAGGACGATGTCGGGGTGTCGCGACTCGGCCAGCTTGAGCGCCTCGACGCCGCTGGTTGCCACGATGGTTTCGGCGCCGGCATTGCTGAGAATGTCGCCCAGGATCATCGTATTGGACCGAATGTCGTCAACAATCAGCACGCACGGGGGCGCACCGTCGATCCGCGGCAGGTGCATCGACGATGCAGTCTGCTTGATCGATCGGTCGCTGGCTTCCTGGGAATGAGGCGTCATTTGTTGGGCGTCCCCCGATATTGATTAGCGGAAAGGGCTTCTGTCACGCTCTCAATTGTCCCAGGAAAGGCCGCGATGGCTTCGTCCACGCTGGCGCGAAGCGAGCGGATCTGCTCGTCAAGCAAGTCCCGCCTCCCGGATTTCGCGGCGGACTCCAGTTCCAGTGCGGCGGTTGCAACGGCCCTTGCGGTCAGGTTGCCCGCGGCTCCTTTGAGGGCGTGTGCCAGCTCTGAGATCATGCGTAGATCCTCGGCCTGGCGAGCGCTGGAGATATCGTTCAAAAGTTGCTCGGCGTCTTCCGCAAAGTGATGGAGTATTCTTGAAATCACACCGGAACCGCCGGGGCAGCGGTGCAAGAGACCGTGAATGTCAAAGACAACGGATTGGTTGTTGGGTTCCGGCTGTAGGGCTGACGGCTGAGGTTCCTCAACCGGCGGGCCTGCCGTGACCGCGTCGGACTCGGCTGACGTCAAACGACTAATCGTTTCAAGGAGCACGACGGGATCAAGGGGCTTGGCGATGTAGTCGTCCATGCCGACGTCGAGGCACCGGCCGCGGTCTCCCTGAAGGGCATTGGCCGTCAGCGCGACAATGGGGATTCTTCTCGCGACTTCGCGAGATTCCTTTTCGCGGATCTTTCGCGTCGCCTCGAAACCATCCATCTCCGGCATCTGGCAGTCCATCAGCACCAGGGCGTAATCGCATTTCTCCAATGCCGACAGTGCCTCCAGCCCGTTCGACGCAACGTCCACCTGATAACCGGCGGTTTCGAGGATATTCGCCGCAACCTCCTGATTAATGCGATTATCTTCGACGAGCAGCAGGCGGACATCTCGGTTGGCAGGTAGCGCCGTCGCCCAAGACGCGTAGGTCGCCAGCGCGGCCTCAGTCTGACGATATTCCGGATCAACCGCCTGAAGGATCGCATCAAACAAGCGAGACTGCTTGGCGGGCTTCGAGATCATCGCCGCGAAGCCGATGCCCTTGAGGCGTTCAAGAGTGAGATCGTCCGTCATGGACGTGAGCATGATGAGGGGAACGTTTCGCAATACAGGATCGGCCTTGATCATTTTGCCGAGATCGGCGCCATCCCGGCCGGGCATGTGCATATCCAGAATCGCAAGTCCAAACGGGGTCGTGTGGTCGCCGTCGCGGCGCATCGCCACGAGCGCCTCATCCGCGCCGCAGACGGCCTCGGGCGCCATTCCCCATGCGGAGAGCTGCTGTGTCAATATTTCACGATTGGTGCTGTTGTCATCCACAATCAGAACACGAAGACCGCAGAGAGATGGAATCGCCCGGAGACGCTTGGCGAGCATCGCCGGCTGATCCACGCTGCCGAATTTCACGGTGAACCAGAATTCCGACCCCTTTCCCTCCACGCTCGAAACGCCGATTTCACCGCCCATCAATTCGACAAGCTGTTTTGAAATGCGCAGGCCGAGTCCCGTGCCGCCGTACTTTCGGGTCGTCGATGCGTCGACCTGTGAGAAGGCCTTGAAGAGGCAATCAAGCCGGTCCGCCGGGATTCCGATTCCCGTATCCTTTACCAGCACGCGCAGGACGAGCTCTTGGCCGCTTGCGGAGTCGGGAAAAACGGAAACTGTCACGTTCCCTCTTTCCGTGAACTTGATGGCATTGTTGGCGAGATTCAGAAGCACTTGTTGCAATCGGCCGGGATCCCCGCGCACAACGGGCGAAATCTCGGGATGTATGAAACATGCCAGCTCGACGTGTCCGGGATCGGCACGATGGGCGACGAGGTCGACGACGGACTCCACGGCCTCGATGAGATTGAATTCGACGTGCTCGATTTCGAGCTTTCCGGACTCGACCTTTGACAGGTCCAGGATATCGCTGATCAGACTCAGCAGCGTGTCGGCGGAGAGCTTAGCCGTCCGGGCGAAATGCATCTGTCTCGGCTGAAGGCCGGAAGCCAGCAGGAGTTCGGTCATTCCGATGACGCCGTTAAGGGGCGTGCGAAGTTCGTGGCTCATGTTCGCCAGAAACTCGCTTTTTGCCTTGCTTGCGGCTTCCGCGATGTCCTTGGACTTAATCAGCTCCAATTCCGTCTTTTTCCGGTTTGCGACTTCCGCCTCGAGGTCTATCGTCCGCCTGGCAAGCTCGCGCGTTCGGTCCTGTACCTGGTGCTCGATCGAGGCGTAACTCTCCTCCAATCGTGAAGCCATGTGGTTGAAGGAACGAGCCAACTCGCCGATCTCGCCGATGGCGTTCTCGGTTGCTCGTCTCGTCATATCTCCCCCGGCAATCGCGGAAGTCGTCGCCACAAGATCGTGAATGGGGCGCAGAAAGGGCTTCATGAGAATTCGAGTGGTGATCAGGGCGACGCAGATCACACCGAGCGCCAGGAGCGAAGTGGTCTGTGCAAGGCCACGCATGTCGGCCCTCATCGGCGCAAACGTGTATTCGAGCATGGTGAAGCCGAGGGCTTCGGGGGTCGTCTGTTGGTCTTCCTCGTCGAGCAACTCTTGCAGTTGCAGATCGGAATCGTCGTTTCGCTGCATGATCGGCAAGGCAAGCTTGAAGCCACCCTCCGTGTCTTCGTAAAGGGGCTGATACCGGCCGTCGATTGCGCGAAGTGCGATTCTGGTGCTGCTCGGCGTCGGCAGGCCAGCCTCCGTGGCCACAACGACACCCGCTGCGTTCGTGAAAACGCAGTGTCGAACGGCGATCTGGCTGGTGGCGTTTCGTGCAAGCCGAATCAGCGCCTCCTTATCATCGAGCAGAATGAACGGCTCCGCATTCTGGCTGATGATCTTTCCAAAAATGAGCGCCTCATTGCGCGAATGCGCAACAGCGCCGCGGAACACGACCCAGTTGTAAACGAAGCCGAGCACAATCGAGGTGCCCGCCACCAGGACGATGCAGAGTGACATCACCTGGGCCGTGAGGCCACGGCGATTCCAAAATGGAGTTTTCTCTGATGCCGACATGGGCATGTCCAGACCCCTCTGACCGCACGGGCATCCATGGCCGATCACTACTGCAGCTTGCGACGCCGGCGGTCCCGCGGCAGTATCCGCAGGGCATCGGGTATTTCCCTTAGCAAGGATCATCGGGTGAATGGGCACGACACTTATCATGTACCGGCGCCCCCTCAATAGAGGAATTCCGGACCACCCGTTTCAAGGCGAATTTCAAGGTTCGTCGGACGGGAGCGTGCAAGAGAAAAAGTCGGACCCAGGCGTCAGGGTGGGGCAAAACCGGGCACCTGGCCCTCAAAACGCACTCGAATCCTGACAAGTGTGAATGCCGAATGCGCATTGATCCGACGATGAATCTGCGTACATTACTGGAGGTTGGGGAATGGTGATGCTCCGTGCGCGGGGCACTCCAGAAACGAGCGATTGATGCGATCCCGCCTCGCACGACCCATGCCGCGCCCACGAAGGCACCTCTTCGCACTCCGCTTCAAGTTTTCCGCAATCGCCGTGTGCCTCGCGACCATGGCAGACACGTGGACCCACCCAAGTCGTGGTGAGGACCCCGGCGATCGCACCACGGTCACAATCCTGACGGGCTCAAACGAGCGCTACAAGTCTGCAGCGGTAGCGTTGAGCGAGTCGCTGCGGCAGTCGGGGATGGCCAATTCCATCATGGAACTTCCTTCACCCCGCGACAAGAATGCGATTGAGTCGGTCCGGAAACAACTCGGCCGGGAATCGCCCCGGATCGTCGCAGCGAGCGGCGAGCAGGCGGTTAATCTGGCACTGAACACACTTCCCAAGGCAAAAATTGTGTGGTTCATGCTCCCGAACGCCGCCGATGCGAGATGCGTCGCCGAGGCGCACAAGTTCGGCAATCGGGCAGCGGGAGTCGCGGCTGATCCCAGCCCATCAGATCGGCTTGCCTGGATCAAGCACGTGGTTCCCGGGACTCAGCGCCTGGTACTCCTGCATTCATCCGCCACGGAGCGCGTGTTTGCGTCATTCGTCGAAGCGGGCAAGTCCATCGGGGTTGAAGTAGTGGGCATCAGCGTCGCGACCGGGGGCTTCGGAGAAGCACTGAAGACCGTTGCTTCCAAGCCATGCGACGGCGTTCTGATGATTCCCGATGCGAAGTTTTACAATTCCGGCACGATTCAGGAATTGATTCTGTGGGGCCTTCGAAACAAAAAACCCATCTGGGCATTCTCGCCCAACCTGGTGAAGGCCGGCGCGTTTGGCGGTCAATGGGCTGAGCCCACCGACGTGGGACTTGCCGCGGCGAAGATCGTGAAGAGCATCAGCAGCGCCGAGAGGGCGGACCGAAGCGCACTCAATTACTCGTCCGTGGTCAAGAGTGCCGTCAACAGTAACACCGCCGAGAGAATCAACGTGTCGTTTGAGGATCGAATAGACCAGAATGTCACCGTTTTCGGAGACGCCCCATGACGCTCATTGATTCCCCACTGACAGCTCGTACGGGCATCCGAGCTCTCGGCGGCGGCGGACCGCCTGTCCCTGTTTGTCTGTTCATCATTGCTTTCGTTATGTTCTCTTCCACACCGACTCGGGCGGACGGTCCCGAACCCAGCGGGAACTCCGTAACCACTGAATCCTCGGAGAGCGCGGAGGCACCTGTAGATTCACCGGACGACTCCGGCATGGAGGAGGCCGAAACCGAGGAAGTGGACGATGCCATTGATCTGTATGAGCTGGACGTCCCGGTGATGGTCTCCGTCAACCGACGAAAAGAGAACATCAAGACGCTTCCTTATGCCGCCACCGTTATTACCGCGGACGATATTCGTCGCGCCGGGGCCCGCACGGTGCCTGATGCGCTGCGACTGGCGCCGGGCGTTGATGTCGCTGACCTGACTTCCGGCGCTTCGGCCGTTTCGGTTCGGGGCATGCACGGGCTGCTTGCCAATACGGTTCTGGTTCTCGTCGATGGTCGACAGATCTTCGATCCGATGTTCGGCGGCACGCTCTGGGGGAATTGGCCCTTTCAGCTTGAAGACATCGATCGGATTGAGGTCATTCGCGGGCCGGCCGGCGTGGCATGGGGTGCGAACGCGGCTACGGGAATCATCAACATCGTGACTAAAGACCCCAACGATCAGATCGGCCTGACGACGACCGCTGGTGGTGGATCGCGCGGTTGGAACAAGGAGCACGTCGGGTACGGATTCAAGGAAGACAATCTGCGGATGCGCGTTTCAACGGAATACGAGGCCACCGACGGTTTTCGAAACGGCGTGTCGATCCTCGGACCGTTTGACGACGAGTATAAGGGTGGGCGCGTCGGCGCACGCGGCATCTGGACACCGACGAAGGACGACGAAATATCGTTCTCTTTAGGCAACCAAATCCTCGAAGGCGGCGTCACGCCGACGCCCCTGGCGCTGGGTGGGTACAGGACGGGCAGCTCAAACGCCAATTTCCTTCAGGGGAGCTGGGACCATCGAATCGACTCGGAGAACTCCACGAACTGGACGTTTTACGTCAATGATTTCTATCTCGACACCGGCATTCCGCAGCTCGAGTACCGGTATCAACAGCTCGCCCTTCAGTTTGGGCACACCTTTTCGCCGGCAGAGAATCATACGTTTACTTACGGCGTTGATTCCCGATGGGACCTGGTCGATACCTCGCAGGCCGATCCATTCATGCTGACGCGGGATCATGTGCAGACCGGCACCGTCGGCGCGTATGTGCAGGATCAGTGGCGATTCGCGGAGCGGTGGACGCTCGATCTGGGCGCGCGGGTAGACTACGACACGTACGGGGGCTTTGAGCCGAGCGGGCGGGCATCGATTTCCTACGCGCCGACCGACGACTCAAGCATTTACGGCGCCATCTCGCGGGCGTTTTCGATGCCGCCGGGCGCCACGCGGTTTCTCAACATTCCACTGATGGCGGGACTGGCACGAGTCACAGCGGACAAGGACATCGACGCGCAGGGCGTCATGGCCTACGAGGCGGGATACCGAAAGACGTTTCTTGACAAGAAACTCTCGTTTGATGCGAACGTGTTTCTGCACGATCACACGAATCTCACCACGTTGAGCCCGCGACTCGGGCCTCCGGGCCTCATTGAGCAGCGCTTCGATAACACCGGTGACGGGCTGTTGTACGGTGTGGAACTGGACAGCAAGTACAAGATCTCCAAGGCGCTCACGCTGCTGGCAAACTACACATACCAGCAGCTTGACTGGTCGGCGCGGACATCCTATCACGAGAAAGACGCCCTCTATCCGCCCAAGCACAAGGCCATGGTCGGGGCCCGATACGATCTGACGGAGCAGTTGAGCCTGAACGGCCACATGTATTATGTTGACTCGACGAACGGCACGAATCCTAACTTCCCATTCTTCAAGCGCAGGTACGACCCCTATATCCGCGTCGATTTGAACACGGAGTATCGATTCTGGAAGGACCAGGCGGCGCTTCAGGTCGGGGTGCGCAACCTCATGGACAAGTCGCACGCCGAGGGCGGGTCCTCCTTCATTCACGCAGGCGAAACTGAGCGAATGGTGTACGCCGAACTAAGGCTATCCTTTGAGTAGCGATCAAGACCGGGCCACTCCGCGGTCCGGGGCTCTCGCATGCACAAATGGAGAACGGTGGCGCGGACTTGTCTCTGGGGATCGGGGCGAATAATTCTCGATGCGCGACGCCGACGAACCTCGCAGGAGTCTCCGATGCCTCAGATCACCACTTTTCTGACGTTTGACAATCAGGCCGAGGAAGCGGCTCGCTTCTATACGTCGATCTTCCCGAATTCGAAGATCACGCGTGTGACGCGCTACCCCGACCTCGGGCCGCACTCGCCGTTTGAAACCAACAGCGTGATGACGGTGGAGTTCACGCTCGACGGCCGCGCGTTCACCGCGCTGAACGGCGGGCCGCAGTTCACCTTCAACCAGGGCATCTCCATCGCCGTGCTCTGCGACACGCAGCAGCAGGTGGATGAATTCTGGGACAAGTTCGTCGCGGCCGGCGGCACGCCCGTCGCCTGCGGCTGGATCACCGATCACTTCGGCGTGTCATGGCAGATCGATCCCAGGCTGCTGATCGACTTGATCACCGATCCCGACCCAGTCAAAGCCGGCAAGGCCATGCAGGCGATGATGACCATGGTCAAGATCGACAGCGAACATCTTCAGCGCGCAACGGCCGGGTAAGCAGTTGGACCGAGGGGGGCGCGATCACGGGCGACCATGTGATTTACCGGGGGATCAGGCGACCACAGGTGAAAGTCATCGCGAGCCGAAGTGGCGTCGCGTGCAAGGACTTGCGTTCCCTCGCCTGTTCTCCTGCTCGACGTTTCACCTGCTCTATTGCCGCTTCGCGGCAATCGGGGCGACAAGACACCAGTTGAACTTTTTCTGGCCGGCGTCGCACGCTGGACCTCGGAAACACGAGTCCCGATCTCACCCCCGGACTCCGCATCGCTTCACGCGGCTTCCCGACCTGCCTGTTGCGCGATGGCAGTTCCTGACTTGACGTCGCGCCAAAATGTTGGGACCGGACAAACTCACAGGCTGGACCGAGTAAGAGGGAGCAGGTCAGCCGGCAGCCAGAGCATCATTCCTCGACGGACGCTCTCAATCGCTCGACCGCCTCGTCCCATTGCGCGGAAGCCCGGGCCAGGTAGTCTCTGGCTTTCGCGATGGGATCGGGCCTGATGGTGAACCGGCTTTCCCTTCCCACACGCTCGCAAGAGACCACACCGACTCTTTTTAGTACATGCAAATGTTTGGTGACGCCTTGTCGCGTCAGATCGAGACCTTCCGAGAGCTGCGCAATCGAGTGCTGCTTCCCGTCGCTGAGGCGAGAAACAAGCTCGAGACGGGTGATATCGCCAAGAGCCGCAAATACGGGGGCAGAACCGATGGCTTCGCTAACGCTCGACATGGGCGGCAACGTGTCTGGCCTGAATGTCCCAGCCTTCTGTGTTCGAACGCAGCGCTTCCAGTCGCTTTGATTCTGGAAACTGTAGGAAACCCGTTTCCGTAATAGTGAGACGTGTGCCCCCATCCTCTGTCGGCTCGAGCCGAAACTCCACTCGCACTTTCGCGTCCGCGTCGTAGTCCGTGTCAGGGTCGATGGCACTCGGTGGCCAGGAAAAGGCAAACAGGCACTCGTGAACCATCTGCTCGGTCACCGACACCCATTTCATGTGTTCGTATCCTGGATAGGTGATATTCCCGGTGGTTGTCTCCCCGACTTTGAACGGGTTATTGAGTCGAACGCGAAACCACTCCCCAAACTCATTGTGATCTGTAATGGCCCGCCAGACCCGCGCGACAGGTGCTGCAAGCTCGACGATCTTTTCGATTCGGTCTTGGTCTTGGTGAATACTCATTACGCAACCTCCTTGTTGCGTTTATGCTAATCGACACTCTCGTGAAAGGCAACCATTTAGTTGCGATTTTGTTGAGGCGCGCGGTATATTGACTATGCGGCCAGTCGGAGGGCCTGCGGAACTGTGGATTCCTACCGGCAACCACAGCTACCGGGATTCGTTCGCCGGGTGCCGGAACTGATCAGGATTTGCCGATGGACTCGAGAAGGGTCCCGGCCGTGATGCGCCTCGGTTGATAGTGCAGGGTTGAACCGCAGTCAACCGCAGACACAATCGCGACCTCCGTCAATCGCGAGTGAAGCGAATCGGGGCGACAAGATTCGAACTTGCGACCTCCTGGTCCCAAACCAGGCGCTCTAACCAGACTGAGCTACGCCCCGTGGCGTCACGAAATCGTGATGCGAAATCATCTTAGCACGACCGACTGATGTCAGGAAGCCCATTCACCGATGCACGCGCGGGGCCTTGATCCACGTCATTGCCAGGCGGCCGCACCACGTTGATCGGGCAGGGGCGGCGCGGTCATGACGGCGCATCGGCTACGTTATTTGCCCTTGCCGTGGCACTGCTTGAACTTCTTGCCGCTGCCGCAGGGGCAGGGGTCGTTGCGGCCGACGCGCGGCTCGTCGCGGCGGATGGTCTCGACTTTTTGCTCGACGTTTTGGGCCTGCATGGCGGCGGCGCGGTCGCGATCGGCCTGGCCGGTGAAGCCCTGATTGGTCGCGTCGGCGTGACGGACCGCGCCGATGTTGTACCGGCTGCGGGCGGCGCCTTCGTCGGAGAGGCGGGCCTTAAAGATGATGCTGGTGACGCGCTCGTCGATGCCGTCGCGCATCTCCTGGAACATCTGAAAGCCTTCGCGCTTGTAGGCGATCTTCGGGTCCTGCTCGGCGTAACCGCGCAGGCCGATGGACTCCTTCAGGAGGTCGACCGCGTGCATGTGCTCCTTCCACGCCTGATCGTAGATTTGCAGCAGGACGAATCGCTCGAGCATGGTCAGCTCGCGGCGCAGGAGGTCGCGACCGAAAATCTCCAGGGCCTCGCGCGGATCGGCGGCGGAGGCGAAGGCGTTTTCGTCGAAGGCCGGGCCGAAGCGCCGGCGGCCCCATGCTTCGAGCTGCGCCTTGTCGGTCGGGGCGGCGTCAATCTCGGCCTTGAGCCGGCCGTTGGTGGCGAAGTCGCGATTAAGCTGGAACAGTTCCTCGGCAACGTCCTGAGCGGTCCGGCCGGTGATGTTGTCGACGGTCCAGCCGAGGCCGTACTTCAGATTGACCCATTGCGCGAGCGCGTCGAGTGCGTAGGCGGAGTCGCCGCCTTCGCGAAGGATGGTCCGTTCGAGAACCCACTCGACGGGGTAGCGCACTTCCCGCCCTTGGTAGGCGATGCGAATGCTCTCGCGGAGCCGGGCGATCGTTGCGTCGTTGTCGAGATCGGCGAATGCGTCGAAACCGATCTCGAACCCGAACTTCTGGCGGGCCCATTCGAGGAGCGACTTCTTGCCGAGGTTTTCGTCGTAGAATCGCTCGATGGGGGCGAAGTCGGTGGCCTCGATCTTCTTCTCACCGGCCTCGATGAAGGCGGCTTGAATCTCCTCGGGCGACATCTGCCGCAGGGTGTTTTGCGAAATCGCGGCGCCGAAGCGCGTTTCGCCCCAGCGGGCCAGGCCGCGGATATCCCACTGCGCCGGGTCCATGTCGGGGTCCATGTATTCGCCGACGGAGATGGAAATCTGACTTCGAGCCTCGTCGCGGGCATCGGCGATGATGTTTCGCTCGGTGCCGACGGCGTCGTGGATGTCGATGATCTTCGGATCAATCGTGCATTCCAGCGTGGCGCGCACCCAATCGACGATGCACTTCGCGTTGTAATCCTTGGCGAGAAACTTCGCGGCCGCGGCGTCGAGGGTCGCGTCGAGCATCCGCCAGATGCGATCGACGAGAATCTTCGACTGGCCCGGGCGGCTGGCGGCGAGAATCTCCTGACGCTGCGAGTAGAACACCTGGCGCTGGTGGTCCATGACCTCGTCGTATTCAAGGAGGTGCTTGCGGGAGCCGAAGTTCTTCTCTTCCACCTTCTTCTGGGCGCGCTCGATGCCCTTGTTGATGCTCTTGGCTTCGATGGCCATGCCCTCCTCGAAGCCCATGCGTTCGAGCATCTTGAGGGTCCATTCGCCCATGAACATGCGGAGCAGGTCGTCGCCGAGCGAGAGGAAAAATCGGCTGGAACCGGGGTCACCCTGACGACCTGAACGGCCGCGGAGCTGATTGTCGATGCGGCGAGATTCGTGTCTTTCGGTACCGATGATGTGCAGGCCGCAGGGGACGTTGAGCGGGCAGACCTTGCGACCCAGTTCGGGGAAGCGGGGATCGACCTTGGGCTTCCAGCAATGGGCGCAATTGGTTTTCGGATCGTAGTCGGGACAGTTGATGCAGCACTTGGTTCCGATGACGCCGGACTCATTCCAGACGAATTGGCGCGAGTCGATACCGGCCGGCGCGCCGAGATCGCCGACGCACTTGGGGTAGACAACGAGCTGCTGGAGCTTGATGTCGGTGCCGCGGCCGGCCATGTTGGTGGCGATGGTCACGTTTCCGACGAGTTCCTCGTCCTTGCCCTTCTTGCTTCCGCCGGCGCGCGGGTGGCGCTCGCCCGCCTTCTTGACGATCTCGGCCTCGCGGGCGTGCTGCTTGGCGTTGAGGACTTCGTGCTCGATGCCGTACTTGCGGGTGAGGGCGTTGGAGATTTTTTCGGAGTTTTCGATGGAGATGGTGCCGACGAGGACCGGACGGCCTCGCGCCAGGTCGCCCATCGCATCGTCGTAGGCCTCGGCCATGTACTTGCCGGTGCCGCCGTTCTTCTCGTCGGTCCACTCGGCGAGGGCATTGGTGATGAGCTCGGTTGACTGACCTTGTTTCTGGAGAATGGGAATGAGGTTTCTGAGGATCGGCTCGAGGAGGAACGGGTCGTTGGGGCGTCCCATGGAGTGGATGTCGTGGATTTCCTCGACGATCGCGTTGTACTTGTCCTCGACGGTCTTATAGATGCGGTCGTGAGAGTCCTGACGGTTAACCGGGCGATTGGTCGGGATGCTGACGACGTCCAGCTTGTAGATTTTCATGAACTCGTCGGCCTCGGTCATCGCCGTGCCGGTCATGCCGCTGATCTTTGTGTAGAGCTTAAAAAAGTTCTGGAGGGTGATGGTGGCGAGCGTCTGCGTCTCTTCCTTGACCTTGACGCCTTCCTTGGCCTCGACGGCCTGATGGAGACCGTCGGACCACTGGCGGCCATGCATCAGTCGGCCGGTGAAGGAGTCGACGATGATGATCTCGCCGTCCTTGACGACGTAGTCCACGTCTCTTTCGTAGGTGACGTGGCCGCGGACGGCATTTTCGATGAGGTGCGGCCATTCCATGTTCGCACCGACGTAAAGCGAGCCGACTCCGAGCTGTTCCTGGGCGAGGGTGATGCCGTCGTGGGTGATGGCGACGTGCTTGCGCTCCTTGGAAACGACATAGTACTGTTTGTGGCCGATGGCCTCGGCCTCGTCTTCCTTGATCCAGGTGGGGTCGACCTTAAATTTGCGCATTGCGTCACCGAACTTGGGGAGTTCGGCCCATTCCTTGGGCGGCTTGTCGCCCCACTCCTTCAGTCGGCGCGCGGTATCGGCGTTGGCCTGGGCCTGTTTGGCGATGAGCTGCCGGGCCACGGCATCGGCGGTGCGATAGCGCGTGACGTCGTCCTCGGCGGGACCGCTGATGATGAGCGGCGTGCGGGCCTCGTCGATGAGGATGGAGTCGACTTCGTCGATGATGGCAAAGTCGAGATGACCCTGCACCTGGTCCTCGACGGCCGTCTTCATGTTGTCGCGGAGGTAGTCGAAGCCGAATTCGTTGTTGGTGCCGTAGGTGATGTTGCAGGCGTAGGCCTTGGCGCGGATGCCCTCGCGGCCACCGGGGTCGACCTGCGACTGGATGTAGCCGACGGTGAGCCCCAGCAACTCGAAGATCGGCCGGGCAAATCCCGCGTCGCGCTCCACGAGGTAGTCGTTGACGGTGATGATGTGGACCTTCAGGCCCTGCAGGCACTTCAGGAAGGCGGCAAGGTGGCAGACAATCGTCTTGCCTTCGCCGGTCTTCATTTCGGCGATCTTGCCCTCGTAGAGCACCATGCCGCCGATCAACTGGCAGTCAAAGTGCCGGTGATTTTGGGCTCGGCGCGATGCCTCGCGGTGCAGGGCGAAGGCTTCGGGGAGAATGGACTGATCTGACTCGCCGGCTGCAAAGCGCTCCTTCAGCTTGGCGGTGCGGTCGCGCAGGTCCTGGCTGTGCTCCACCCGCAGCTTCTGGATCGCGGCGGGTTTCTCTTCTTCCGGGAGGTCGGCGGGCAGTGTGGCGATGGCTGCGGCGATACGGGCGTCGTATTCGCCGCGCAGGTCGTCCTCGAGCGCATTGATTCGCGTCACCACGCGACCATATGCCTTGAGGAGGCGATCGTTGCGCGAGCCAAATACCTTGCGAAATCCTGTCCCAACAAAAGTCATGACGCCCATATGTGCACCCGTGAATATTCGGGAATGATCTATCCAAGCAGTCGACGGAGGAGAAACTTAATTAACGGCGGAAACGGGGAAGCGAACGGGCGATCGCGTCTATGGGCCGTAGAGGCCGCCGGAGCGGTAGGAGATGGCGTGCTTGTCACGGCTTGAAGCCCTGACGGAGTCGTCGATATGGGGTGATTGCGATGCCGGCAACGGAAGCGGTACGCCTTCATCTGCGGTTCGGCGGCCCAGCCAAAGGAGCAGGGCGAGGGCGAGCGTCACGGCGCCGACGGAGCCGACGGTGATGGCGGCATCTGCCGAAGAGACGAACTGAATGGCGGCCGGGACGCGCGTGTGGCGATGACCGACCCGATCAGCGGAGACCAGGTCGACGCCGATCAGGGCGACGGCGCCGACGAGAACACCGGCCAGGCCGACGCAGCGCATCGACTTGTCAGGTATCAGGCTCGTCGGGGTGGAAACCATGCCAATACGTTTCAAGGCGGTCCTCTCGGCGCTCGTCGGTCGAGACATCTCAACCATCATCGACCGAAGACGCGGAGATAGTCTAGCAGTCGGCGATGACTTGGACAACGGCTGGGTCACCGAGTCTTGTTCAAGCATCTGCAAGGCCTGCCACGACACCAGTTTCTAAAGAAGCGTCCATAGCACGCCGGCGGCGAGACCGCCCAGGACCGGGGCGAACAACGCGGTGGCCCCATGCATCACGGCGAGCAGCACGATGGCGATTCGGCGACTCGCTGACGGCGCCGTCCGCAGCTTCACGATGCCGCCGATCGTCGCGACTTGAAGCGAGCCGCAACCCAGCAGGATGACGACGAACATGGTGACCATGGCCAGAGTCGGTTCGCCACCGCTCCAATTCAGGAAAAGAAAGTAGAACGGCAGGGCGGCCCCGATGAACAGCCAATGGGCCGTGGCGTAGGCTGTTATGGCGTACCACGGGCCGAACTTCAGGCTTCCGTCATAGTGTGGACACAGCAGCCAGAGGATCGCGGCGGAGAGCAGCGTCAGGAAAACCAGCACGACTAGAATGACGGCGACCGTCAACAGGCCGATAGCAAGCACGTCGTCGAGGTCCCCCGCCAGCACCAGGTTCTTGCCGGATCGAGAGATGGCCGCCCCGATCAGGACGGGCAGGCAACTGAGCGCCGTCACCACCAACATGACGACCACCTGAAACGATGCGGCACGCGTGCGCTGTGGCTGGGCGCTGAACGCAAAGGCGAATCGCCGGGCGTTGAAGAGGCTGACAGACAAGGTGCGGCCGAATCGACGAAACAGGCTCATCGGCTCGGGATCGTCCCAGGGTATCAGCGTGATGTGGTTGGCCTTTTGAGCGGCGAAGAGCGCCTCGCGATGAAAGATTCCGCCGCACTCCGGGCAGCGCCCCGAATGGACGCCGGTGAGGTTGTAATTGCAGAGGGGGCAGTAGATTTCTTCGTCGTTGGCCCCAGACTGCGGCCCTTGAATGACCGATGACGCGAGTTGCTGTCCAATGGAATCGGACATTTCTACCGGCTTTTTCGCTTGCGGGCCTTGCGCTTGTCCTTCTTGGTGGGCTGGTACTTCGGGCGGGCCTGGGATTTGAAGGTGGGCATCTTGCCCCCTCCCATCGACATCTGGGCCATCTGCGAGCCGAACTTCATCCGGTCCATCATCGACAGGCCGGCCATGTGCTTCATCATGTCCCGGGCCTGGAGGAATTGCTTGCACAGGCCGCTGACGTCCTCGGGGTCGGTGCCGCTGCCGCGAGCGATTCGGCGGCGGCGCGAGGCGTCGAGAATCTTCGGGTTCGAGCGCTCGATCGGGGTCATCGACTGGACGATGGCCTTCATGCGCCCGATCTCGCCCTCGTCGATCTCTATGTCGGTGTCGCGCATCATGCCGCCGACGCCGGGGATCATCTTGAGCATGTCCTTGAGCGAGCGGCCGCCCATGACCTTTTCCATCTGGCCGATGAAGTCGTCCAGCGAAAGCTGGCCCTTCTTCATCTTGGCTTCGAGCTTGGCGGCCTCCTCGACGTCGACCTGCTGCTGGGCGTGCTCGACGAGCGAGACGATGTCGCCCATGCCGAGGATGCGCCCGGCCATGCGCTCGGGGTGGAACTCCTCAAGGCGGTCGAGCTTCTCGCCGACGCCGATGAACTTGACCGGCTTGGTGGTGATGCTCTTGACCGAAAGGACCGCCCCACCGCGCGTGTCGGAGTCGAACTTGGTGAAGATGACGCCGTCGAGCTCCAGGCGGTCGTTGAAATGCTTGGCCGTTGTAACGGCGTCCTGGCCGGTCATCGCGTCGAGAACGAGATATATCTGATGCGGCTGAACGGTCTGGGCGACGTTGGCCACTTCCTGCATCAACTCTTCGTCGATCGCCAAGCGGCCGGCGGTGTCGAGGATGACCACGTCCTTGAGCTGGCGCTGGGCAAGCGTCACACCGTTTCTGCAGACCTTGACCGGATTCTGATGATCGCGCTCGGCGTGAACGGGGACGCCGAGCTGTTGACCGAGAACTTCGAGCTGGTCGATGGCCGCGGGTCGCTTGAGGTCGGCCGCGACGAGGAGCGGCTTCTTGCCACGGTCCATGCAATACTTGGCGAGCTTGCCGCAGGTGGTCGTCTTACCGGAACCCTGAAGGCCCGCCATCAGGATGATCGTGGGCGGACTCGCCACCCAGGGGATACGCGAATCAACCGGGCCCATGAGCCCGATCAGCTCATCGTGGACAATCTTGACCATGACCTGTTCGGGGTGCAGGGTCTTGATGACCTCGGCGCCGACGGCCTTTTCGACGATCTGAGCACAAAAATTCTTCGCGACGTCGAGATGAACGTCCGCCTCGAGCAGCGCGGTGCGAACCTCGCGCATGATCTCGGTGATGTTTTCCTCGGTGATGCGCCCCCGGCCGCGCATCTTGCGGAATGCTTCGCTGAATCGATCGGAGAGTGCGTCAAACATAGGTGAACCATCTTAGCAAAGTCTTTCGATTTCGTCGGAGTACGAAGCCGCGGCGAACTTGATACCGGCTGACGTGGTCCTCCATCGGCCAAACCAAGTGGAGCTCGGCCCCGGGGTCACAACATGCCCCCCTTCTTATAGAGGAAGTGGAGACGCGACTAGATACGGTTGGGCACGTCGCCGGAGCTAGCCTGTGGCAAATGGCGCAGGAATTCGCGCAGATTGCTGTAAATACTGAGCTTATGCGATTGCATCTGCCATTCTGGCACATTTGCGGATTTTTCCACCGCATGCTCCAAAACGCCTGTGTTTTGTGCCCCTTTACCTCCATCCCCAGCGACAGGCGGCACTTGTGGACGCAGCCCTGGCGACATTTTTTAACTGATTATTTGGCCGAAGGTTACAGATATTTTCGCACGCCCCAGAGTTTCGTTGACACTGCCGAATGCGTGTGATAGAGTCCCCATCGTCGATGTTATTCTGGTACGTCGGCCCCAAATTGAAGGCATTCGCCACGAATACGGCTGTTTAGCCGTGGCGCTCCTCCGGATCGAAACTCGGTTTTGATCCGGAGGTTATTTTTTGGGGGACAGGTCGATCACTCGGTCCGAGCGAGATCACCTTTTTTGGCAAACCCCGGCATCCCCCGCCTTGAAGCCATCCTCATACACACGCTATCGTGACGCCCACTGCGATGACGGACATGACAACTGCTCCCCGAGGAATCTTTGCCGGCCGGGTCTTGCGCCGGCGCACGCTGTGTGACGAGCACTTCGAGCTGGCCATCTCTTTCGATCATTTTCCCGACGCGGCGCCCGGTCAATTCGTCCAGGTCTTGTGCTGCGAGGCCTCACCGAATCCCGGAGGTATCGCGTCTGCAATGCTGCGCCGCCCGTTCAGCATCGGCGGTCTGCGACGCGACTCGGCGACGGTTGAGATAGATCTGCTGGGCCGGGTGGTAGGGCCCGGAACGGCGTGGCTGGACCGGCGCAGACCCGGGGACGCGGTCAGCGTGCTCGGCCCGCTCGGACGCCCCTTTATGGTGCCACCACCTTCGCACCACGCACTTCTCGTCGCGGGTGGTATCGGGCTGCCTCCGATCCGCTGGCACGCCGAAATCCTTAGTAAACACGGCGTTTCGTGCCATGCGATCTTCGGCGCGAGGGAGCGACGCTTTGTTCCACTCGACCTCAAGAACGCTCCTTCGTCCGACGGTGGGATGACGCTTTGCTCGGAAGAATTCGGGCGGCTCGGCGTGCCGCTTGCCGTCACGACGGACGACGGTTCCGTCGGTCTGCGCGGACAGGTCACCGATGCGATGGAGCGATTTTTTTCCCGCGTCGGTCAGTCGACTCCGGTGTTCGTCTTCGCTTGCGGTCCCAATCCGATGTTGCGCGCGGTAGGGTCGATGTGCACCGATCGGGGCGTGCCGTGTGAACTGGCGATGGAGCGCGTGATGGCCTGCGGCATGGGAACCTGTCAGTCGTGCGTCGTTCCCGTGATGGACCCGGCGCAAAAAGACGGATGGCGGTATGCCTTGTGCTGCACGGAGGGACCGGTCTTTGCGGCGGAGGCGGTGAAGTGGGATTAGTCGACAACCATGCCGCGCCCCGCGCCCGAAACAAGGGATGAGATGGGTGTCGACCCGAAGAATTTCACTCCAAGAGGAAAAAAATTTCGAGCGGGTCGTCCAAAAAATGGTCGGGACCGGCGCTTTTGAGGAAAATTTTTTCCTGGAACCCCCAGGTCACGCTGGCGGCGGTCATCCCGGCGTTACGAGCGGTCTGAATGTCCACGATGGAGTCGCCAACGAGCATGATATTTGCGGGGTCCATGTCGAACGTGTCGGCGATGGAAAGCGCCGCTTGCGGCGACGGTTTCTTTTCCGCTTCGGTGACGTAACCGCGAACTTCGACGAAGTACTTTTCCATTCCCAACTCGCTGACAACGCGTCGCGTCAACTCATGCGGCTTATTGGAAAGCACCGCCATGAGCACACCGCGCGCTTGCAGTAAGTCAAGCATTTTCAATATGTTGCCGTACGGTCGCGTTTTGGCGACGCAGCGCGCGCGGTATTGTTCCGCGGCCATCAAGACGAATTTTTCAAGCGTAGCGTCGTCGGCGTCCGGCCATGCGCGGCGACATAACACGGGCAGCCCATCACCGACCCAGCCGCGCACGTCATTGCGATCAACTTGCGCTCCGCCAATGGCTTTCAGCGATGCATTGAGCGCGTCGCTCAGGTCGTCGAGGGAATCGACGAGCGTACCGTCGAGATCAAAGATAATCGCGCGCGAACGGCTCAAGATCAGCGCCTCCAGGCCACCCTCGGAACGGATTCTGTCATGAGTTTCCCCCGTGCGCGCCGAAAAAACAATTATGGTCGCATGGAAAGTTTTTTGTTGACAAGGATTGTGGCGACTCTAGACTTTCTAACATTACATGAAAGGAGGTGACGCTGATGGCTAAGCGCAAGAAGAAAGCTGCTACGAAGAAGAAGGCTACCAAGAAGAAGCGGAAGAAGTAAGTAGCCAACAGCCACCAAACATGGGTTCCTAAAGCGGTCTCGCAAAAGTGAGACAACGACTTCGGAACCCGGGCCTTCGCTGAAGCGAGGGCTTACAAACCTAATGGAAGGTGCTCTTGCCACGGCGGCACCTTCCATATTTTTTTGCGCCGCACTCGCCGCAGCCCCTGCCCCCCCAATCATCACTTCCCTTTCGACGGCATTTGGCCTTATCATTCCGGAGTCGCCCGTGTATTGGGCGTGCTGAAGGATCGCCATCGGCAATGGAATGCATCGCCATCATCAATCAAAAGGGCGGAGTCGGTAAGACTTCTACGACCGTCAATCTCGGCGCGGCGCTGGCCGAGCGGGGTCAGCGCGTTTTGCTCATCGACCTCGACCCCCAAGGCCACCTGACGACTCACCTGGGACTTGACGGCGAAGCGAAGGGCGCGGGAATCTACGAAGTGCTCACCGCGGACCTGTCGCTTGCTTCGGCCATCCATCCCCGATCTCCCAATATTTCGATCGTCCCGGCGCAGATCGATCTGGCCGCGGCGGAAATGGAACTGGTGAGCGTGGTCGGTCGCGAGGTGATTTTGCGCGATTTGATTTACGGCACGGCGTGGCCGTTTGACATCGCCCTCATCGACTGCCCCCCATCGCTCGGCGTCCTGACGCTGAATGCCCTCGCCGCTTCGACCCGCGTCGTGGTTCCACTGCAACCCCACTTCCTCGCGCTTCAGGGCGTCGGCAAGCTGCTCGAAACGGTGAGCCTGGTCTCGCGACGGATCAATCCCGGTCTGACGGTCGCGGGCATGGTCATCACCATGTACGAGACGGGCACGCGTCTGTCGGGCGAAGTGATCGACGACTTGTCGGCTTTTCTGGAATCGTCAAGGAACACGCCGGTACCGTGGAGCGCAGCCAAGGTCTTTGAAGCGAAGATCCGCCGGAATGTGAAGCTCGCGGAATCGCCGAGCTATGGACAGTCCATCTTTGAATATGCGCCCCGGAGCAACGGCGCGCTCGACTACCTGGCACTGGCTGAAGAACTCGCGGCGATGCTCGCCCAAGGGGCAACGCCCGATTCATCGGACGAATCCGTTGCCGAAAACTCGGCGAAGGCCGCCGTCGCAAACTATCGAACCATGCCGACAGCGCCGACGACGGCCGCTGACAAATTGCCCACGGAAGCAGTCCGCTGAGCAGTCCTCATCAAAATGGGACGGACATGGCACCCGCCGCTTCGCCAGAACGCCGCCAGGAAAGTCGCCTTGATCTCAGAACACTGGTTTGGGTGATTTGCCTGATCGGTGCCTTTGTCGCGACTCACACCCCCCCGCCCGAGAAGCCGGCCCCGATGATCCTGAACGATAAGTTCCTGCATTTCATGGGGTTCTGCGCAATCGGCGTCGTCACCGTCTGGCGGATCATCGGCCCAGGTTCGCGTCTTTCCATGGCGGCGTTCCTGGGCTGGCTGGCGTTTCTATTGGCATACGCGGCATTTGATGAAACCACACAACAACTCGTCGGACGCGACTGCGAGTTGGGCGATTGGCTGGCCGACGCCATGGGGGCAATCGTGGGAATGAGCATTTGCCTGATGAGTGTCCGGTTTCGACGGGAAGAGACCGCATGAGCCGACCATTCGGAATGAACAGGACCCTTCGATGCGTCGGGCAATGGTCGCGGCTTATCTGTCTATTGGTTTCATTCGTGATCGGGGCCGGTTGCGAGGAAAACTCGGGTGCATCCCGATCGCGCATCGAGCCCACCCGCATCCTGTTTGTCGGCGAGGGAAAAGATGTCGCTTCGTGGCGGGTGATCGAGGCGACGGCCAAGGCATTCGCCGAGGCTCATCCTCATGTCACCGTTGACGCGGTTGCGCCCTCTGTCAGCTCTCCCGTGGGCCAGCAAGAAATCCTGCGCAACCTGGCAGGCAAGGACATCGATACGATCTGCATTCTTCCAGTCCAGCCCGATGCGCTGGAAGCGATCGTTTCGGAGATCGCCAACAGCGGAATACCGATTGTGGTCGTGGGCCGCGATATCGTTGGATCTCGGCGCAGCGCTTATTGCGGACCGTCGGAATCGGAACTCGGCGAAGCGACGGTCACGGCCTGCGGGATGGTGCTGGAGAAGCGATCGAAGACGCTGATGCTGCTCCACGCCGCAAAGACGGACAAACGTCAGGGCTTCAGGTATCGCGGGTTTCAGCACGAACTTCCCATGGCCGGCGGGGTTCACGTGGTTCGGGAGGTGGACTGCGGAGGCGATCCGGCGGAGGCAGTGCGACTGGCCAAGTCGGAATCGAGAAGGTATCCCCGAATCGGTTGCTGGGCTTTGCTCGACGACTGGCCGTTGCGATCGTTGCCGCCGGAAGAAAGGCTCTTCGGACTGGGCATCACGATGGTCGTTTGCGACGCGGACCCATCGCTGTGGCCGCGCATGGCGGATGGACAGATTCAGGCCCTTGTCGGATACGACCTGCGCGAGGCGATTCGAGCGGGATTGACGATCGCGCTTCGATTGACCATGCCGGACGATCGGCGGTTCGTCACGGACGTTCACATCAAGGCGGAAGTCTTTACCGAGGCGAACATTGCCCAACTGAAGGCGAGGTGGGCGCTTTGGGAACAGGGGAAAAGATCGCCCCCGGAATGAGAGAGGTTCGCCGTCTACCGCGAACCGAGGAAGAAGGTTCCGAAGGTTCGCAGCATGACAATCAGGTCCAGCTCGAGCGATGTGTGCTTCATGTAGTACAAATCGAGCTGGAGCTTTCGCCGGGCATCCGCGATCGTCGAACCGTAGGGATAGTTGATCTGCGCCCAGCCGGTCAGACCGGGCTTGATGAGGTGGCGCTCTTCGTAATAGGGAATGATCGTCGAAAGCGGACCAACGAACTCGGGCCGCTCTGGTCTTGGGCCGACCAGCGACATATCCCCTCTGATGATGTTCCAGAGCTGCGGGAGTTCGTCCAGCCTCATGCAGCGAAGGAAACGGCCCAGTCGCGTGACGCGCGGGTCATTTTCCGTTGCCCACGTTGAACCGCCGGCTTCGGCGTCAGGGATCATGGTTCGGAACTTAAAGAGCGTAAACGTTCGCCCCCCCTGGCCGACGCGCGTCTGGGCGTAAAAAACCGGACCACGGCTCGAGATGCGAGCAGCCAGCCCGATGAGCAGCATCAATGGAAGCGCCGCGATCAGGGCGGCTGCGGCAATGATGAAATCGAGCAGCCGCTTGACGATGGAGTGTTCCTGCCTGTGACCCTTCAGGTCGGCCGCGAGGAACCATTGAGGCGTAATGTGCGAAACAGGGACTTCGCCGTAGGTGGATTCGTAAAACGTCGACTCGTCGGTCACGCGGCATCCGAGGTGCAATCCCGCCAGAGCGGTCCGCTGAAACTTCGGGTTTCTCATGACGGTCTCGGCGACGACGATTTCGGCCACGTCGTGTTCGCGGCAGATCCGGTCGATGTCGTCCACCTGGCCGACGACCGGGATATCGCAAACGCCGCTTGGGCGCGCGCCGCTTCGGTCGGTATTCACGACGCCGACCAGGCGATAGCCGGGAACCGATCCGCGTCTGACCGAGCGGATAATCGAACCGGTGAGCGGGCCCTGTCCGATGACCAGCAGGCCGCGCCGCACGTCGAGCACCGCCGCATGACACAAGAGTCGAACGGCGGACCCCGACAGCAGAAACACGGCGGTTCCGCACGCGGCGGCTCTGCGGCTGAGACTGGAGTACATGAACAGGTGCAGGACCAGCCAGGTGCCGAGCATCGCAAAGGTGACGGTGATGAGACAGCGAACGACGATTCTCGATCGGACCCAGAGGGTGCTGGGCTCATAAAGGCCGACCATGCTACCCGCCAGAATGACGGAGATGGCCAGGACCGCGTTGCTCACCCATAGCTGATACTGTGCAAGCAGGTTGGATGACTCGCCCCACCAAACAAACAAGCTGTCTCCCAGAATCGTTCCGCCGCAAACCAGCGCCATGTCCAAGAGCATCCACACGATGCGCGGAAGGCTGAGCAGGCAGCCGCCCAATAGCGCGCGGCGAGACGGTCTCGACCTCGGTTCGGCGACGCGCGCCGGCGCCTGAGCACGGCGAAATTCCATGCTCGCGGCGAGGTCAAATGGGAATGCGTTATGAGTCGTCACTTTGAGAGTTCCCCGACGGCCTTCGATTCTCGTAATGTCGTATCGGACTCCTCGTGTCGCTCCGTGAGGCTGGAATGAAGTATGCGCGCAGGGCGAGCTGATGCGGGCTGTTTGGGGAGTTACGCTAAGCGCAATTGTTGCCGAGACCCGTCGCAACTCGCCGACTTTCATCCCTATGTCACCGGGGACACGCGAGAATCGGGCCATCGGGCGGCCGCTCGCCACTTCGACGCCGATATGCAATGGAGAAACCTCGTGTAACTCGGCGGGGTATGTGCTGTCATCAAGAGGAAGGCGCACGGAATGTCGCTTCGACCTGGGCGAAAAGCGGTCCGCAATGGCCGGCACGCAACATGGGCGTGTTTGGCGATCGGGTTCATTTTCGCAACTGGCTGCGCAAGGCCCGAGCAGGAATGCAGCGCGCCGCCGCTGGAGACGACGGCCGTCACGCCGGCCGACCTGGGCATTTCGGCGGAGGCGGTGCAGTTGCCGGGGGAACACCCTCTGGATGCCACACGCACGGTCGGGCGATTTCCCGCCGGCCTCTCCGTCGCGCGGGTCGTCGCGATCGTTCAGGATTCGGGGGCGGGACGACGGCTTCGACCGGGGGACATGCCGGTGGAGCGCGCTGCGTACTGGAACCAGGTGATGGACACGCTCCCACCCATCCGCGAAGTGACGCAACTGCGCGATCTGGGCATCGACCCTCGCGGCGTCGAATACGGCGCGTTCCTCCGCGAGTCGTCGAACATCAATTGCAATCTGTGCTTGATTTATGGCCAGACCGAGGATGAGTCCGGCGAAACCGGGCTGGTCGGGGCGCTTTGGGATGTCAAAAAGCGGCAGCCGATCGCGGCCTATCGCGTGCCGATCGTCGTCGATGCGGCCTCCATCGAGGATGAGGATGACCCGGATGACCTGCGGTTGGCGCAGCAAATCGCCGAGGCGCAGGCCGAGTTGGACATGCGCAACCTCGTCCGCGACTCCCTGTGGGGGCTCGTCGAGTTCGATACCGCCGACACCACGACGCAGCCGAGTCCCTGGCGTGAAGACGACCGGCTCCTGCCGCGCGACCAGAATCCCTTCCGACGCCTTGAAGAACTCCTGAAGGACAAGAAATAAGCGATGATCCTTCGGGCAGACCCCACAACGGGCGTCGCGACGCCCCTCTCTTCCGAACCGCTGATCAATGCGATTCACCGCCGGCTGATGGATCTCCTTCTCATCGGCGTGACATTTTTTCTTGTGTACGCCTGTTTTGTGCCGTTTGACTTCTCGGCGCCGGTCGACCGGACGCACGACGCCTACTGGTACATGGGGCTGCGGCTCCAACCCATCAACCTGCCGGACATCCTCGCCAACATCTCGATTTATGTGCCGCTGGGCGTATTGGCCGGGGCGGTCCTGCGGCAGCGTGGATGGAGCCGAATTGCCACTATTTTGCTTCTCCCCTTCTGCGGCGCGGCCCTGAGCCTGGCGGTGGAATATGGGCAGCACTTCGTGCGATCTCGGGTACCCTCATGGGTGGATGTGTCATCGAACGTGCTGGGCATTTCGGTGGGCGCAGCGCTCACCATCGTTTTCGAGGCGTGGATTCGACGGAGAGTCGCGGGAGCGATCGAAGAAGCGAGACGACACTGGTGGCAGGCCGTCTGCCGCATCGCGGTGTGTGCCGTGCTGATTGTCTCACTACGACCCTATGACGTCGTCGTCGATTGCTACCACACGGCGGCGGAGGTGTATCGTCACGGCTCTGTCGATCCGACGCACCATTGGCAATCTCTTGCCGGTCAGTCGCCGGAGTCTGCCTGGATTCCGGCATTGTGGACGCGCTCGCAGTGGGAATACGCACTGGATGGCGCGGTGGACGTCGCGACCTATGCCGTCATCGCCGCCATGGTGGTGCTGGGACAGTATCGCAATCGGCGAAGCGGCGCCGGCCTGCTCCTGTGGTCGGGATTCGTCACGGTCTCGCTCTCCGCGATGGTGACGGTCGTTCGCATCTTTCTGATCTCATACGGCCTGGATACCGCCACTTTTTTCGCCAGCCTGATTGGATGGCCCGTCGGCAGCGCGGCAGGATTCATGATCGCGCATCGGCGATTCAGGACGACGGCGAGCCAAACCACGAATCGACCAGCATGGTGCGCGGCCGCGGTCTGTGCGATGCTGATTGTGGCGATGTACGAACTCGTTCCGTTCGATCTTGCGCCGAACGGTATTTCCGACTCCAGCCGGCCCTGTCTGTTTCCTTTCTTCGCCCACTTTCACAGTCGTCCCAACGTCGCGCTTCTGGACATCAGCGGTGATTTGCTTCGATATGCATTCTTCGGTGCAGGTATCGCCGTGATGCTGTGGGGGCGATACGGTATCGGCCGACCGCCCGCACAAGACCCACGAGAACTAACGCCCAGCAAAGGGACGTCGACACCGGCACTGCGCTGGCGCATGCAGCTCGTGATCGCGGTGATCGCATCGGCCTGCGCGGCCGCGGCCTTTGAAACGCTGCACATGTGGATGCCCAGCAGGCAGTCAGACATCACGACTGTTTTCCTGGCCCTGATCGGCTCATTTGCCGGCGCGGTGGCGGTGCGATGGGTGATCGATGTCCGACGAGGCCTGGCTGTCGCCTTCGCCGATGACCTGCTCACGCATCAATTGATCGTGGGCGAGACCTACGAGCCGATTCCCACGCCTGCAAGCAATAAGCAGGGAAAAACCACGGCATCCAGTGTGGACAACGCTTCCGACGATTCGTAGCGCGCCGTGGCCCTCGCGCACGCGGACTCGCCGCCGACTACCTGACAACGCCTACTTGATTGATGAAACCAGCTTGCGGAAGGCCGGCTCGTTTTCACCGATGGTCTTTTTCGGGCCAACCGCCTTAAAGAACCACGATCCGCCGGGGGCCTCCACGATGGCCGCCAACAGCCGCGCATCGCCCTCAATCGGTTTGCCCCCCGACTGAGCCATCATCGGATCCGAATATTTCCCGGCGACGTCAAGCACCGTCACCTTCATGCCGGAAATCTCGGACTTCTCGATCTTCGAGGCATCATCGCCGACCGGGCTGCCATCCGCTGTGCTGAAGAAGCTCTTCCATCGGGCAATATTCATGTCGGTCGGACCACCCTGCCCGGCCCCGAAGTGAAACACAATCATCTGGCCGTCCTGATCGTCGCCCTCGCTACGGGGAATCAGGTACTGGGCCACTCTCATACTGCTGGTGACCTGCTCGGGCTTCCATTCGATCGGGGGATCCCATTTCAGTGCCGGCGCGCCGGCGTCATCTTCACCGACCGGAGGGTGCGACGGCGGCATGCCCTGCGCGGCCTGAGGCGCCCCGGCCTGCGGCGCGCCTTCAATCGGCGGGTGACCGGGAGGCAGCGCTCCACCGCCGCCTGCGGGCTTGTCCTTGCTCAAGAACGCGCCCAGATCATCGCCGCCCTTGTCGCCGGAAGCGGCATCGGTTGCCGCTGTCGCGGGCTTATCCGTGGACTTGGCGGGCGGCGTCTCGCTTTTCTCGCAGGCCGCCACCACCAACAGGATTGCCAATGCACTTGAAACCAGACCGCCAAAACTCTTAAGACTCATGGATCATGCTCCTTTTGCAATCAATGGTGAGCGGACATCCTACTCGGAATCACGCCGCGAAACGACGCCCCCCAGAATAGCTCGCAGATCCCCAATACTCATGGCGCCAGACGTACGTTGATGGCGCCGGATCGGTCAATGGAGGCTTGCGGATTGGAGAGCGGCCCGCCGCGGCGCAGGGGGTCGTGAAAATACAGGAAACGCCGCAAACCGTCCGCACCGTGACAGGTCGTGCAAAGGTTGGGGGCGTTAAACGGGCGCAACAGAAGCCGGGCGGCGCGGCGCTGCTGATTCGATCCCGCGGCCAGTCGGTCCGCCTCGTTGCCGTTCAGCGTTTGTCCATGCGGCAAGTGGCACGTCGCGCAGGCGATTCGGCCGTCGGCGCTGATTCGCCCCTGATCGTCGTACAGCGGCAGGCTCTCGCCGACCGGCAGCGACGCCACCGCCTTCATGACGATCTCAGGATGCACGGCAACGGCTGGCGGTTTCGCCAGGCCGTCGGCTCGATGGCAGGCGGTGCAGTAACGATTCGCGGGATTCTCCGGTGTCACCGGCGAGGTCAGATCGCGCGGCCAGAGCAAACGATCATAAAGCGTTGACTTGTTCGCGTGCATCGAATGGCACGGTCTGCACGACGCGGCATCGAGGCCCGCGCCATTCAGTCCGGTCGACCCGTGGGAGGTGAGCTGGATATGCGACGTCTCGCCATGACATTGTGCACACATGTCGGCGGTCGTCTGGCCGTCCGCGATTCGCAGCAGGTGCGGATCGTGCTTGATCGACGCGTGCGGATTGTGGCACGTTCGGCATCCGACGCCCTTGGTCCCGGCGTCATCCAGCGTCGCGAGGGGCAGGTTCCCGTGCGCCATGTGCGGGTCCATCTTGTTCGGATGCGCTGCCGCCACCTCGCCTGAAGCACCCCAGGTTTCGGACGCATGGCACACGCGACAACCGGCGTCGGCACCGACGCCGCCGTCGGCGAACCTGAGCAGCCGCGTCTCCTCATCACCGTGCGGCCGGTGACACACCAGGCAGCGGTCCTGAATTGCCTGGGTCTCTTCTGGCCACGCCTTGGACGTCGTGCGGTAATCATGCGGACCCCCGACCAGGGCATCGTTGTCCGCGTGACAATTCGAGCAAACGTCCGCGGCATGACCACGAAGGAAGGGCTTGAAGCCCGGATCGTGTGGGTTGTGGCAATCGACGCAGTGCGTGTCCGGGTGGTTCACGGGGCCCAGCGTTTTGGCGCCGGCGCAGCGCCCTTCCTGATGGCAGGTGATGCACTTACCGCCGCCGGGGTCCAGGGTGCTGGGCTCCGGCGCTCGCGCATAGCGATGGAACATGTGGCAGGCGCTGCACGGACCGCCGGATGCGGGTGTCATGCCCAGGCGATTTTTCTCTTCCGGAAAATTCGTTCGCAAGTCGTGGGAGGAGCCCAGCACGTTTGTCTTTTCCGAGTGGCAGCGAATGCAGAAGCGGCCGTCGGTCAGATCGTCGGCCAGCATGAAGCGCTCGCCCTTGCCGTGGTGCAGTTTGTGGCATGAGAGACAGATGAGCTTCCCCTCGTCGCCGACTTTGGTCCCTAGCTTTTCGATGGCCGTCAGTTGCTCAGGATTGACCGGTGGACTCAGGGGATGCTCGACGTGCGGCCCGTCGCGGAACATGCCCGGCCGCATGCGATCGTGACAGGTGAGACAAAGCTGATTCGAGGCCGTCCCCATGACGAGCAGATGATCGACCGATGACCCGTGCGGCGTATGGCAGACCTGACAGGTCAACTCGCGGGGATTCGGTCCGACGCGCGCGCCGGCATCGACGAGCTTTTGCGGAATGACCCACGGCATGCCGCCGACAGGGTGGGTTCCGAATTCCGGCCCGCGCGTCTTGTCCTGATGGCAACTGATGCAAAGCTCGCTCGCCTGATTCGGAACGCGAAGGAAAACGGCCGTGCGAAAGTCGGCATTGAAGCGGCCGCCGGTATGAGCGGAATGACACGTCCGGCAGGCGATCTTGCCGCCGACCAGCGGTAAGTGATTCGGAACCTTCATGTCGCTCGGCGGCTCGATGCCCGTTCGATGGCCATGCGAATCCCACACCCGATGCCGCGAGTCGACGATGGAGCCGTCGTGGCAGGAGAGACAAGTTTCGCCGCGACTCGCAGCGGGCTCTTCATCGCTCGTTGGCGGCGCGGCGGCGAGGGCGGTTGCCATGCCGCGCGAGAATGGCTCGATCCATTCGATGTGACAAACGGTGCAGGACCGCGCCTGGCCACCGACGACGTTTTGGCGCTTCGCGGCAGGCTTTGGCCTGCTCGGGGCATCTCCCCGCACGATTTCTACACGCGTTACCCGATGCGCCAGCAATTCGGTGACATAAAGCCTGCCCTGCGCATCGAACGCAATCCCCATGGGAGACGCAAAGTTGAGGGGCTTTCCGTCCTTGCCGCGCAGCGCGTCGATCGGCGCGCCATCCTTGGAAAAGACCTGCACGACATTCAGGGTGCCGTCCGAAACCCAGACATTTCCGTCTGCATCCGTCGCGACGCCCTTGGGACGATACATCTGCCCCATGTCTATCCCATAGGCGCCGATGCTCTGCAAGGTCGCGCCTGCCGGGGAAAACGCGGCAATCCGGCCGTTCATGACGTCGGTAATCAAAACGTCGCCCCCGGGATTCAGCGTGAGCATGAAGGGGTGGTACAACTGGCCGAGCGATTCGCCGCGTCGGCCCACTCGAACCTGGCCGTCGTTACCGAGGCTCCACCGAATGAGCCGATGATTGTCGTTGTCGGCCAGCCAGACGGTGCTGCCGTCCCGTGTGGCGGCAACGTCGGTGATGTCCGCGGGATACTCACTCGCCTCAGCAACGGGCGCCAGGACGCGGCCGGCAGAACGATCGGGCTTAAGCTGGATTGCTCTGTGATTTCCGCTGTCGGCAATCCAGAGTCCGTCTGTCGGATGGTAGTCCAGTCCCACGGGGCGCAAAAGGGATGAGTCGCCAATCGTGCGAATGTCCTCGGTCCATTTGCCGTCAGCGCTGAAACGCACGATCCGATTGTTCGTGCCGTCTGCGACGAAGACACTCCCATCCGGCGCGATCGCCACATCGGTGGGCATCTGGAGACCCGGACTTCCGGGGTGAACGAATTGAGATTGCGAGGAGCCGACAAACGGACCGTCCGCCTGTGCAATCGGCGCGGTCGCGAACCAGAGCAACGGCAAAGCGATCATGAGCCGACGAAGCGAACACAGCCTGTCGTCGTGATCAATCAAAACGCGGTACTCGCAATCACCACTCGTCACGAAAGGGTTGGTCGGGAATCCAGCCAAAACGCAGTCCGGAGCGAATTATAGGTTGCGAATCAGCGCTGTCGAATGCACCATATGCCGCTGTAACTCTGCTTCGGGCTGTAATTCTGCTTCGGCACGAGTCTTGCTGGGAACCGGCCATGTCAAAGTCCACGCACCAGGGTCCGTCGGAAAGTACAGAATCAATTATTCCTGCAAATGCCGCGCCAACGTCACAGAAGCCGCATCGCCGTCGATGGTTGCGAACAATGGGGATTTTGTCCCTAGCTGCGCTGGTGATGGGAGCGGTGACGATCGGCAGCGCGGAATACTACACGTCCCGGCCCAACTTCTGCGGAACCTGCCATGTCATGGACCCTTACTTCCAGTCATGGTCGCACGATCTGCATGGGGCAAAAATAGATGTCTGGTGCGTCGAGTGCCATTACGCGCCCGGCGAGCAGCACACGATCAAGGCCAAGTTCAAGGGACTCTCCCAGTTGGCAAGCTACTTCAGCGGCCGGTACGGCGCGAGCCGTCCACGGGCCCACGTCGATGACGCGAGCTGCATGCGCTCAAGCTGTCACGGCGACGGGTCGCACATGAACAAGGTCTTTCTGATCGGCGAGCCCCGGACCGAGACCAGAATCGTGTCCGGCCATGAGACGGAGATTCAGCGTTCGCCGACCGTCCGATTCGTCCACGGAAAACACCTTGAAGTTGACGCAAAAACGGAAGAGATCAGAGCCGCGCTTGCGGCGTGCGTCGCCCGGCTGAAGCAGCGAATGCCCCCGGAAGCATTCGAGGAAGTCCAGGCGGCGGCGCGTTCCGTGAAGCCGACGGCCGTGCGATTGGCCGCGATCAAGCAGGCGGTTCAAAACCTCGGCGTCCCCGAGGCGACTGAGGACGCGATGGAGCTGATGCACCTGGAACACCGCATGCTCCGTCAGATGCAGTTGGATGCACTCAGCTGCTCGGCCTGCCACACGTACGACGCGACCTCAAAGCACCACTTCTCCGTGGACCAGCAGTCGTGCTTTGTCTGTCACTTCACCAACCAGGAATTCAATCGCGATACCGGGGAATGCCTGAAATGCCACGAACCGCCCACTCGTAAGATCGCCATCCACAGCGCCGCGCCCACGGTCCTCGCGCGCGTAGGCGACACTTCGCCGTCGGCCGCGCCCGTGCTCATGGATCACCTGGATATCGTCAATCGCGGCATCGACTGCGTGAGTTGCCACGCGGATGTCATCAGCGGCGACACGGCCGTCACCCGGCGCGACTGTGTTCACTGTCACGATCAGGAGCGATACCTGGAGGAGTTCGATCGACGCACGACGGCCGAGGTGGAGAAGTACCACCGTGTTCATATCGCCGGCCAACGGGCCAAGTGCTTCGACTGCCATCGCGCCATCGAGCACAAGCTTGTGGATGCGATCCACGTGGGCACCAGCGAAGATTTCCTCCAGCCGGTCATCAATGACTGCCAGCACTGCCACGCGGGACATCACACCGAGCAGGCGAAAATGCTGATGGGCGTCGGGGGAAGCGGCGTTGCACAGGCCATGCCGAACGCCATGATTGGCTCCAGATTGAATTGCCGTGCGTGCCACTCGCAGGAGGGCAGCGACTTCAAGGGCGACGAGCTGGTCCGCGCGACCGAAATGACATGCATCGCGTGCCACGGCGATGATTACAAGCGCCTGTTCGAGCAGTGGCTCAGCGAATTGGACAGCTCGGTGAAGGAAGTGGAAGCCTCGATCGATCGCGTCGATGGGAGACTCAAGGAAGTCCGTGTGGCCGGCCAGACCGTTTCTCAGCGTATCGTGGACGCGGTGGAGCAGGCACGAACGAATCTGAACTTCGTCAAGGCGGGGAATGGCATTCACAACAAGAACTATGCGATGCAGCTCATGGACATCTCCATTCGAGACCTTGACTCGGCCATGGCGGAGTTGAGCCCGCAGTAGTCCGAAGGAGTCTTCTCACCCCGGAGGACGGGTGGTCGGCACCGGCGGCGGCAACGGCCCGGGCCCGACGACTTCCGGCAGACGAAACGGCCGGCCCGCCCCGATGTGTTCGATCATGCGAAAGATGATGGGATTCACGAGCAAGTCGATCCGCGCCTCGGGATAACCGATCTGGGCGAAATCGATCAACGATCCTTCATGACGATGACAATCCGTGCAGTTCAGCGCCGTTTCGCGGCGAAGCGGATGCACCGCCTTGAGCAGCCTTTCCAACTCGGCCTCACCGGCTTTGTCTTTCGCCGCGAGATATGCCGCGATGGCGGACTCTGTCTTGGGGTGTCCAAGCTGAGGCGCTCCGGACGAGTCGTCCCGAAGGGCCAGTTTGACGCCGTACTCTCCTCGAAAATGCCTGGGCACCGCGCCGGCCGCCTCGTCCAGCATCCGCTGGAAGGCCTCGCTTGACGGATGCACGGCGGCGAAGTGATCGGCGAGCCTGTTCAGTGCCGGCAAGTCGTTTGCCGCCCTGGCAGCGCGCCGAAGCAGCGCTACTAATTGATCCTGATCGGCCTTGGTCGGTTCGGCACGCTGTTTCAGCGTCTTCTCCGACGTCAGTAGTTCAAAAGCCTGCAATATCGCGGGCGAGGTAGTGGCATGTCCGGTCTCGAGGTCATACCAGGTCAGGGGCCTGGGCGTCTGTGCGGAATCAAAGTGGCAGACTCCGCAGTGAATGCTGGTCGCGTGCATGTTCAGGAATGCCCGGACCTCTTTGCGCTTGGCGTGGGGCATCGGATTGTGGCAACCGCTGCGTGTGCAGTCGTTGAAGCGGTCCGGCTGTATCCAACTGTCGAGCCGGTGGTAGTGTGCCAACGGTGACCGCGGGAACTCCGCCGAGTCCATCGCGGCGAACTGCGTTCGGGACGCCGCCTGAACCGAGCGATCAAGTCGCGTCGGCAACCCCATGACCTGGGCGGGCGGCCCTGCTTCAGTTGCAAGTGACGACACGAGATAGCTGACCGCCATCCAGGTGAGCCAACTGATCAGCGCGACCATGGCCACCGCATAGGCCCGAGGGATCGCCTCCCTTAGGAATCGGGCAAAGAGGCAAACAGCCCGCCACGTCTGTCGAACCAGCGATTCGAGCTTTGGGCTACTCATAGAGCGACTCGCGTTCTTCGGTGACGCCCATTTCCCGTGCGACTTCCTCGATCATGTCACCGTGCTCTTCCGCCAGTTTTGGCAGCGGCGTATTCCCGTTGAGGGTCGCGGTGGATAACGGAAAGACCTTCGGCGAAAAGATCACGTTGTAAATGTGCAGGATTCCGACGTGAATCACCGCCAGAAACGCCTCGTAGGTATGGGCGATCGTGGCCAGATTAAACGCCCGACCGGAAAGAAAATGCGAACTGATCTGCTCGCCCCAAAGGAGGATGCCGGTAATCCCCAGGAGGGCCGTTCCCCAGAAGACGCCGAGGTACTCAAACTTCTCGGCCGGGCTGAATCGCCCGAAGGACGGCCGCTCCTTCCGCAGAAACAGGAGATAGGCAAATAGCTGAAACGTCTTTTTCACATCAGTCGGCGATATCCACATCGGCATCTCGACCCATGCCTTTTGCCAGCCACCCTCGCCGGACGTCTGAAGCGCTCGCACACGGCGACGCAGACCCATGAACGCGGTCGCCATGTGCGCGAAGAACCCCGCCACCAGCGCTATGCCGCACCAGTGATGAATCAGCCGGGCATACTCAAGGCCGCCGAAGAGGGCGACCAGCGGCCCCGCCCAGGTTCGGTCAGCAAACTTCAGGGGAAAACCCGTGATCACGAGCATCACAAATAGGAGACTCAGGACCCAATGCTGGACGCGCTGACTGACGGAGAATCTCTTCAGGCGCTCGCGCCCCGCGGGGTCGCTCATGATCTTATGAGCAAGTCGATGGGCGCGCTCCTCGCCGTGCGCCTTTCGTCCGACGATCACCTGAAACAAATCGAGCAATACCAGAACCGCCGACGGCCCGAACGTGGTGATCGTCAGAAAAATAAATGTGGCGGCCAGGAAAAATTCAATCGTTCCGTGGGCCGTCGGCAAGTCCAGGTGAACCGCCGTATCGGCAATCTGCTTGTCGGCGCCGGGATGGCAGATCGTGCTTCGGCACGAATCGGCGACGTTGGCGGGATGAACGGACGAAGCCGTGTCTTTCGGCGGCAGCATCAAGTGGGCGTTGGAACCGCTGCGGACGTGGCAAGACAGGCAATCGGCAGTCGAGAAATCACCGAGCAGGGCCGCCTTTCCGTGAAAACTCCGCAGGAAACTCGCCACGGCATCCTTCATCTCCGTGTCGCGCAGCACCTGACGATCACTGTGGCAGACGGCGCAGGCCTGCGCCATCTCCAACGGCGTGCGCGCGGGCTGAAAGCGTGAGGCGATGTGTCGAACGTAGTAGTTGATGTCCACGTCCACCTTGTCGGAATGGCAGACGTCGCATCGATCGAAAACACGGCTGCTGATGTCCTTGAAGTTAGGAATGGTCAATTGTGGGTCGCGGAAAAGCGGCTCGTCGTGGCAATAAAGGCACAACGACTGATTCTCGGCGAGCAGCGGCCCGTCGGTGAACGAGAGCTTCGAGATCGCTTCGGCGCTGTGAGCGCTTTGCGCCAGCATCGGGAGAATGTTGTCGTGGCTGAATCGCCGCTCCAGGCCGCCCGGATCGCTGAGATGACACGTTCTCGTGCAATTGACCGGGCTCACCGGCTCGTGCGGGATACTGGCAACTTCGGATCGCTCATGACAGGCCGTGCAGGCCAATCGCGCGTGCGGCCCGCGATGTGCAGAGGAATAACTGGGGTCCACGAAGTAAACGTGAACACGATCCCGCGTTTCATCGAATCGACTCAGGCCGCGATAGCCGTGGCATAGCAGGCAGTTGTCCGGATCGTCCGCGTTCAGTCGACTCGAGCCGAACATGCAGACCAGAAATCCCACGGCCGGCAGCGTGAGCGCGAGGCGGGCGGCGCCGGCCATGCGTACTCTGCGTGCGGAAGAGAATTCCCTCGAATCCCGCACCAGGAGTCCTTGATTGCTCTGACAAAAACTTCTCATCAGGTCCCTGATACGCCCAAGCTCCCGCCGCTTCAGTGCCTGAAGGCTTACATTCTCCGTACCACGTCTGTCAATCAGTGGGAATCCGCAGATTCGATTGAAACATGGCACTGGGCGGCGCTTCCGGGCGGTATTGGGCCAAATTCCGGCTTGGAGAGTTTTTCCACAACCCGGACGGACATTTTCGGCTTGGACCATCAAACCCCTCCTGGGCGGCACCGTGAAACGCGAAAACCCGCTCCAAATGGTCGAAATCGCCGTTTCTTCCACTTCTGGCACGGTGTTTGCCGTATCGGTCCAAATAAACACGGCCATCTATGGCCGGTTGGCCCGGTGAGAGGACCCAGGTCGGCCCGATTGACAGGCTGCCGACGGTAGTGTGCGATTTGGCCTGGGTCGACCATCACCACAATTCTAGGAAATCGTTGACCGGCTGGTGTCTTCGGATGGACACGAGTGGACGCGAAGAGGAGTGAGAATCATGACTCAGAACCCGGCGCGGCGGAATCGATCGAAGTTGTTAGGACTTGGAGGCATTCTTGCTCTGTCCTGCTGTCTTGGAGTCACCGGCACCATGTGCCCCTTCGGCGGGACGACCGGCGGCGACCCCGCCGACAATCCGCCCGGAAGCGGCAATAGCGGCCTGACCGGAAAATTCGTCGGTGCTGAACGATGCAGTCAATGCCACGCCCGCATTCACGAAATGTGGAACGAGACGCTCCACTCCAAGGCGCTGGTGACGCTCGAAGCAATCGGCCAGGGCAGCAATCCGGATTGCATCGGCTGCCATACGGTCGGTTTCGGCGAGGAAGGCGGCTTCGTGAGCAGAGCCCTGACCAACGCCCTCGCCGGTGTGCAGTGCGAAAGCTGCCACGGCGCCGGCGGTGAACACGCCATGAATGTCTCCGATGAGTCACTTCGCCCGCCGAAGAATATTTCCGCAACCGTGTGTGGAAAGTGCCACACCGGCTCGCACCAACCGAACTTTGAGCAGTGGCAGATGTCCAAGCATTCCCTCGTCGAGGCCGAAGTCGCCAACTATTTCACGACCGGTAGAAACCTGAACAATTGCGGCACCTGCCACTCCGGCGATTTCCGCTACATGTCCATCTTCGAGGGCGTCGCGCTTCAAGATAACTACCTGCAGGGCAAGACCCGCGAGGAGATGAACGGCATCACTTGCGTCATTTGTCACATGCCGCACCAGCGGACCGGCAACGCACCGTTTGCCGATGCCGGACGCGACTATCAACTCAGGTTCCCGGAAGTGCGGTACCCGGTCGCCTCAAACACCATTGAAGACGCCACCAATCCCGAGCGATTCAACATATGCGGGCAGTGCCACCGCAGTCGCGGACGCGTCTGGACGTCCACGTCGCGCGGCCCGCACAACAGCATTCAGGCCAACGTCTATGCGGGTGAAATGCCCGTCCCGGCCGATACGGAGCCGCTCGTGCTGAGCGTCGGCTCACCGCACTCGCTGGTCCGCGAGCAGTGCGCCACGTGCCACATGTATCGCCGCGACTTTATGAGCGAAGTCGCTCCGGCGATCAGCGGCCACAACTTCACCGTCAGCTTCGAGGGCTGCGTCGATTCCGGCTGCCACCCGTCGGCCGCCAATGCCGAATCGCTCAAGACCGTGCTAGAAAACTTCGTCATGGCCAAGCTCGACAGCATCAAGTCGCGACTTGATGCCTGGGCCCTGTCACCGAGCGGTGGAAACTTCCCGGAAGCCAACGATTGGGATTACAGCAGCACTGGCGGCACCAGCAGCCAGTCCATGATCCCGGACACCATCAAGAAGGTTCGCTTCCTTTACTACTACAGCCTCAATGATGGCAGCTACGGCGTACACAACCCGACCTATGTGAAGAACATGATCGCCGAAGCGGAGGCATTGCTGTCAAGCATCGGTTTCTGATCAAGTTTGATTATTCCGCGAGGTCACCGGAGCGCCCATGGCGCTCCGGTGACTTGGCTATTGGGATATCTCCCATTCGTCGGTTTGCCGCGAATCGACTCGCTTTTGCGAAGCCGGAATCCAATATGCAGCGCGAATTGAGAATCGCATTCGCCTTCGCAAGCAACTGCGCGATTTGCAATGCGTGCGAATCGCCGCCTGTCTGCTGAGTGCGATTCGAATGAGTCCCGCCCCGGAGATTCCTTTTGGGCAAGGGACGATGAAACAGCCGCCACGTACCTTGTTCGTGCGTGCCGCACTCTCTCATACCTGAGGAGTGAGACATGTCCGTGCCGCCCTCGGACGGAAATGGTCTTCGGATACGACCAACCGGAGTATCCCTGCTCATTTCATCCTGGCTGGTCGTGACGGCACTGACAGATGCGGCCGTAAACGCTCAGCCTCAGGCGGGTGATTGCACCGCCTGCCATCAACCCGAAGCTGAACAATTCAAAGCCTCAGCCCACCACAAGGCGATCACATGCCGGCAATGCCACGGTGGAGAGCTCAGCTACGATCTGAGCACCCAGCAGTCCCCCGAGAAGCCGGGAATGAAATCCTTCGATCACGGAGCCCGATTTCGGGGCAGGCCGACGCGAAAGGACGTTCCAGTACTTTGCGGCGACTGCCACGCCGATGTCGCACGGATGAACCCCTACGGGCTCCGAACCGATCAGTTGGCCGGTTATTGGGTCAGCGGCCACGGAAAGCGATTAAAGGAATCCGGCGAGGATCGCGTCGCCGTCTGCACCGATTGTCACGGCATCCACGACATTCTCAAATCGGATAATCCGAACAGCCGGACAAACTTCCGCCAGATCCCTGATACCTGTGGACGCTGCCATTCAAACGCGGAACTCATGAACGAGTTCGATCTCCCCTCGGACATTGTGGACCAGTATCGCAAGAGCATTCACGGCAGAAATCTCCTCGAAAAAAACGATGCCGGATCACCCAACTGCGCCACCTGTCATGGTAATCATGCCGCCGCCCCACCGGGATACACCGAGGTCGGCCACGTTTGCGGAAAATGCCATAAGCAGATCGAAGAGTACTTCATGACCAGCGTACACGGGCGCTTTCCGGTGATCGCCCGGTGTGTCGGCTGTCACGTCAAGAACGGGCATCCCAAAAACCATGAAATCGAGGAAGCCAGCCCGCCGTTGTCTAAGTTGACTTCTTTGTATGCGCGACTTGAACAGGAGGGCGCTGCGGACGAGGCGTCCCTCCGAGAGCGATTCGACGCCGGGGTGCGAGACCTCAGCGGCACGGTTCGCCTCGATTCTGTTTGCAATAACTGCCACGGTCAGCAGCGAACCGACCCGCATGCGATTTTTTTTGAGAGCAATGATCTTGCCGCCGCACAGCAAGGCAGGGACCTTGCGCGTTACCTGGCGGACGTTCAGTTCGAGTACTCCCGCACGACCGCGAGGATCGACCGCCTCTCCAAGGGCGTCCTATGGCTGCGAGACGAAGGACTCCTCGCCGAGGACGCCAAGACCGAGTTGATGGCTCTGTCCGCCGCCATCCACACGTTGGATACCGAGCAGATCGCGGAGCGAAGCAAAAAGGCCATCGACATCTGCACCAATATCGGCGTTCGCCTCGACGAAAAGGAAGCGGGCCTCAGACTTCGTAACTACATCCTCATCGCCGTGTGGGCCTTCGTGGCCGTCTTCGCCACGCTCATGTACCGCAAGTACCTTGAACTCAAGCATGCCTATGTTCGACCGACAGCCGCAGCTGCCGACATAATCGGGACCGACGTCGTGCTGCCGCGCCGGCGCTGGCTGAACGGCATCCTGACCACATTGGGGGCCACTTCCGTTGCCGCACTTCTTTGGCCGGCCATCGCCTATGTCCTGCCTTCCAGAAAACGCGGCGGCGCCGATGAACGGGTCAGCGCCGGAAAAGAAGCCGGGTGGGCGGTCTGGGAAATGCGAAAGGTCGCGGTCCGCGGAAAGCCCGCAGCGGTGGTGCGCACCGCGGACGGGTTCCGCGCTTTCTCCGCTGTCTGTACGCACTTGGGCTGCATCGTGGATTGGAACACGGTGAGCCACGAATTCCATTGTCCCTGTCATGCGGCGGCGTTTGACGCCGCGGGCCAGGTCGTCTCCGGACCGCCCCCCCGACCACTGATGGAGTTCGGCGTTCAGGTCGTGCAGGGAGACGTCTTCGTGACGCAACCGATCGGAAGCTAGGCTGGAGCAAAGCGGGATGGCATCGCGCCTCGGACAAGTGCAGGCTTTCCTGGATGAGCGGATTCGCTTCGGCGTACTGCGCGATTTCGCCAAGAAGCAGCTCTACAAACGATTGCCTCCCCACACCGGCTGGCTCCATGTGTTCGGCAGCCTTGCCCTCCTCGTATTTGTAAACCAATTCGTAACCGGCATCCTGCTGCTCCTGTACTATCGCCCCACCCTCAAAGAGGCTCACGAATCCATCCAATACATAACAGGCGACGTGCCATTTGGATGGCTGATCCGGCAGCTTCACGCCTGGGGCGCAACCCTCATGATGGCCGCCGTGCTGCTGCACATGACCCGCACCTATTTCATGGCCTCATTCAAAAAACCCAGGGAGGTCACGTGGCTGCTCGGCGTCGTCATCTTCATCGTGACGATGCTCTTCGGCTTCACCGGCTATCTGCTGCCCTGGAATCAGCTCTCTTTCTGGGCAACAACCGTCGGCACCGAAGTCGTCGGCGCGATCCCCACGGTCGGAGACTACCTCAAAGAGGTACTCCTCGGTGGCCCCGCCGTCGGCCAGGAGACGCTCTCGAGATTCTTCCTGATTCACGTGACCATTCTGCCCTGGGTCCTCGTCATTCTCCTCGCACTGCACCTCGTGCTGATGCGAGTCCACAACCTCGCCTCTCTGGAAGACGTCGGCAAGGAAGTGCCCTATCCGCCGACGAGCGGCATTCCTTTCTGGCCGGTCCACATGGCCAAGGAAGCTTGCGTCGCCATGGTCTGCCTTGCGTTTCTGCTGACCTTGTCCGTTTTTTCCCCATGGGAGATTGGCGAACCGGCGAATCCACTCGAAACGCCCGAGGGAATCAAGCCGGAGTGGTACTTCCTGCCCACCTATCAATTGCTCAAATACTTCTCCGGCCCGTTTGGCAAGTTCTTCGGCATTCTGATTTCGGGCGTGCCCTTTGCTCTCCTGTTTCTGTGGCCATTCATGGAACGCAGTCCCGGCCGCCATCCAAGCCGCCGAAAATGGGCCATGCGTCTGGGTTATGTCGCCGTCACGCTCGCCTTGTTTTTCGGAATCCTGGGATACTTGTCCGAGACAACCTGGCATATGGCCAGTTGGAAGCTCGAATTCGATATGTACGGCGTGCCGCATTTACTGCGGGAATGGGAGTCACCCCACTGATCTCGCCATGCCGCAGACCGTTCCACCCACTTAATCAAACCGGGCAGTGACCCAGCTCGACTCTTGGGCAATAATGCAACAATGACCGGGCTCGCCTGACCAGAGAAGACTGATGAAGCCAATGACAGGACATCGATTACCAATTCGCCGGCTGCTGGCCCCGGCACTCTTGTGCCTGACCGGCATCACTTTCGCCGGCGGGGCCAACTGCATCCCGCCCATCGGCGTCCCGCCCGGCACGCTCTCGATCTACAACAACACAACCGATCCAACGAACAACAACGCCAGATTCGCCGGCTCCGCCGCTTGCAGCACCTGCCACTCCGACTACGCAGCCATCCTCGCCGGCACCGGGCACGCCCATGCATTGACACGGGTTCAGGGCGCGTCGCCCTCGTTTCCGTCAACGGGCACCTTTGCCGGCGTACCCAATCCGCCCGATAGCTTCGCATGGACCGACGTCTCATACCTCCTCGGCGGCTACACCAAAAGCGCGCTCTTCTTCGGCACCGACGGCAATTTCCTGACCACCGGCCTGACCGGCAAGAACACACAATGGGGCCTCGCCCTGCCCCACCTGGGCCACGCGGCTCAGTTTTTCGCGTATCGACCCGACGCCGTCGCGCCGGTTCCGTTCGACTTTGAAACGCTGCGGGCCTATGTCACCGGCGCCGTCGCGCAGGACCCGGCGAACCCCATGTTTCAGGAGAGCCGGCCCGGCTTCCTCGGCACCTGGAGCGAACCCGGCGTCCAATGCGAGGCGTGCCACGGCCCCGGCTCGAATCACATTCCGAGCTTCTTCCGTCGCGATCTCTTCGTCGACGTCTCCAATCAGCAGACTTGCAAGACCTGCCACAGCCAACCGTCCGGCACGCAGAGTCTCGACATCCCCGCATCCGGCGGCTTCATCCGCCCGCAGTCGCAGTGGCAGGAACTCGCCGCCAGCGGAGGCCACGCCTCATTCGCCTGCACCTTTTGCCACGACCCCCATCGCTCGACTTCCTACGATCGCGCAGCCGCCATCCGCAATGAGTGCGTCGCCTGTCACAGCGACATGAACATGGCACTGCACCAGGGCAAGGTCTTCACTCGCCCCTCCGACGGCTACACCGAAACCCTCACCTGCATGAGTTGCCACATGCCCTTCGCCGTCACGACCGGCCCCTTCGCCGCTCCCGCCGCCGTCGGCCCCCTCGCACGCGTCGGCGACACGCGCTCGCACATCTTTCGGATCACGACGGACTCAGTCGACTTCTCTGGCTTCCTGACGCCCGACGGGTCAAAGGTGAAGCTCGACGCGAGCGGCAGGGCCGCCCTCTCCGTCGATTACGTCTGCCTGCGCTGTCATAACTCCCTCGCCCTGCCGACCCTCTCCTTCAGCGTCGATCGCGCCAGCGAGATCGCCATCGGCGTCCATCGCGAATTCGACACGCCCTAGCTGCCGGCGGCTTCGCGTCCGAAGCGCCGCATCCGTCGCTCTGCTCGCCCAGCGGCCAGGGGCAACCCGGCTTTTGTTTTGCTCTCCCGGCAGTATCATGTTGGGCGAACACGGAAAACGCCGAGTTCGGGAGCGAGAGAATTGACCCAGTCGCGTTGGCCGAATGTGACGCTGATCCGGCACCCCGTCGTGCAGGAGCAGCTCACCATTGCTCGAGACAAGAAAACCAGCGTCGAACATTTCCGTCGGCTCGTCGGACAGATTGCCCGGCTGATGGCCTTTGAGATCACGCGCGACTACCCCTTGATGCCGCGCACGGTGCAGACGCCGCTGGCCCCCTGCGAGGGTAGCAAGCTCGCCCGCGGCCTGACGCTCGTGCCCATCCTCCGCGCAGGCCTCGGCATGGTCGATGGCATCCTGGAGCTTATCCCCACGGCCCGCGTCGGCCACGTCGGCATCTATCGCGACGAAGCGACGCTTAAGCCCGTCACCTACTACAAGAAGCTGCCCCCCGACATTGCCGAAACCGACGTGATCGTCATCGACCCCATGCTCGCCACCGCCGGCTCGCTCTGCGCGTGCATCGAAGTGCTCAAGGAAACCGGAGCCGAAAGCATCAAGGTGCTCTGCCTGGTCTCGGCCCCCGAAGGCATCGACACTCTGCACCGTCGCCACCCGGAGATCCCCATCTTCACCGCCGCGGTGGACGAAAAGCTTAACGAGCGCGGCTACATCGTCCCCGGCCTCGGCGACGCCGGCGACCGCATCTTCGGCACGGCATAGCCACATTCCCGCCATTCCGAATCATTTAGCCCCCGATCAATGACCGGGGGCCTTTCTCCACACAACCAACATCGCTCCTCCCAATCCCGCGCACCCCCGTAGCGTCACCCCTTGTGGGTGACCTCGTGGTCCTCCTCCTTGTCGGCGGCGTCGTCTCTCGCGCAACCGCCCGTCCGAAATACTTAGCCCCCGGTCAATGACCGGGGGCTCTTCCAAGACCACCAACCACGCGCCCCGCTCGCCCTCGCACCCGCCAAGGCGCGCACATGGAGCAATCGTCTACCTTGCGATGTCTACTATTAACGCCATCCCGCAAGCACCGTCGGCCGTTTCAAAAAAGAACCGATCCGATCGCGCACCCACGACCCGATTTTCACCTTTTGTGCGAACCGCCCCAACACGCGCCCGCCGCGCAAGTTACGTCCGCCCGAAAGGCAGTGACTCACCTTATGTCACCTTCGCATTTGCAGGACTTGCGCGCGTCCGATCTGAGCCCCGACCGTCAGGGAGGGGCCACCTCTCGAATACAAACCCGGCCACGGCGCACGACGCGACGCTCCCCCTGGCCGACAGCCTACAGCCTACAGCCTGCCCCCGCCCTCACCAGCCCGTCTGGTCCTGGACTTCGCAGTCCGGGTCAGGGCGGAACTCAAACTGCTTGGGATCGACCGGCACATCGACCTGGATGTCGCCGATCTTGGTCACCTGCATGACATTGTCGAAGCGATCCAGGTTGACCGTCTTGACCATGAGCGGAATGTCCTTGCGGAAGAAGGTGAGGGTCTTGAGTTGAAGCACTTCCTCATCGCTGATCTTGGCGGCCCGGATAACCCAGCAGTCCTTGCCGTCCACCTTCTCGTCGGGAAGGACCGTCAGGTCGTAATCGCGGCGCAGAAAGAAGAAGAACTCCGGCGAAGGGACGGAAGATTGCAGCCTGTCGATCCGGGCTTTGTAGGCCTTTTTCTTGCCGGCCTGCGTGCCGAACTGATACATGTACTCGCCGTCGCTCATCAGCGTCTGCGTCTCGGTCGTCTCCTCGTCCTCGCCGCCGCCGATGCGCTTCGTCTCGACGGTCATGTCGATGCGGTAGAGCACCTTGTCGCCGTCGAACTGGTAGGCCATCGGTCCGTAGGTGTGGCTCTTGACCCAGGCATCGCCCTGCGAGGAGTCGAACTTGACGTCGATCGTCGCCGTGAACGACTTGATCCGGCCGCGGAGGGCAAGGATTTTCTTTTCCAGCAAGTCGATCGTCTCCGCCTGAGTCGGTTGGGCCCGAGGCGTCTCCGCCGGCGCCGCCGGTTGAGCCGGCGCATCGGTGGCAACCTTGCTCTCTTCGGTCGCCGCGGGTTGCGGTGGCGCCGTCGAATCCGACCGGGCGCAGGCGGCAAGGAAGATCAAGTGAGTCATCGCAACAGCGAGAATCAGGTGCTTCATCATGTCATCTCCAACAAGTTGGCAATGATTCTCGCCCAGTCCGGCGGCGAAGTCCATAAGCTGCGGCATGCTGATGAAGACCCCAGCGCATTATCGGGCACCGCGACTCGACCAGTTTGCATTGAATTGCAGCAGTGCCATGGCGTAAAATGATCGCAGGTCGATTGCGGCCTGTTTGTGAGGGGGCCAGGGACGGCGCGGCGCGGTCGCAAGGATCGCGCCGGAGGGGGTCGCCGTGAAGCGTGTGCTCGTCATCATATTACTCGGCCTCACCGCCGGCTGTGGTCCCGGCGGCGGAGGCGCTGGATCGGGCCTGCCCGCCGTGTTGCCGCTGCCGATCTTCCTGCCGGTGCCGGTCGGGCTTTTGAATGACACGCAGAGCCTGCTCGAAGGGCAGTGGGTCATCGCGGACGCCGCATCGGCGCGATCGTGTCTGGTCATTCAGGAATCCCGCGTCTCAATCATCGACGTGAATTGCAGCAGCGACGGTTCGGGCTTCGCCTCGCGCATCATCTCAGCACCGCAGATCACGCGGGCCGGCGACGTGATCGTTCTGACGGTCACGTACAACTTGCGGTCAGATACATCGCGAAGGCTGCGACTCATCTTCACCGGCGTTCTCCAGGATGACGGCACTTTCGTCGGAACACGCCGCGACGAAGACCTCGTCGAGGAAACCGTCTTTCCCGAACGATTCGCCATTATGACACGTCCGTAGTCCCCATCGTCCGCAAACACAAGTCAATCATCGCGGACACACCTCGCAGACCATGAATCCGGTCTCCCAGGAAATCGTCACAAAATAACGATTTCAAGCCCTGCAATAAGGGTGGCCGATTGATCGTTTAACCCCTCATGGTCGCCCAGGCCGCAGGAGGCATTGGGCCCCTGCCCGCCAGAGACTCATTCCATCCGAGGAGCAAGACAATGAACCGCAAGTCAATGACGATGTCCGGCCTCGCCCTCACCGCGATTTCCACGGTTCTCGGTTGCAATGGCCAGTTTCCGCTCGGCCTGATCGGCGGCGGATCTGCCAACCGGGACGTCCTTCCCGACGCAATCACGCTCGAAATCAGCGAACTGGGCGACGAGGAGAGCAACGCCGCCAGGATGAAGGATGAGGAGGCGGCGCGCTGCACGGGCGACCCGGCGATTGATCGCACGCTGCGGGCCGGCGCGGTGGTCACGCACGCATTCCATCGCCTCACGGATCGCGCCCTGGCGCTGGGCGCGAGGATTCGCAACGACATTGACGATCCGACGCAAACGCAGGTGGAAGGCATGTTCCCTGTTCTCGGCGGAGTGACCGCGTACAAGGCGGATTTCGCGGCGTTTGATATCGACGGGGACGGCACGGCGGACGGTTCCGGAATGGCCAACGTCGAGCCGGTTGCGGTGCGGATATGGACGGACAGCGGCGCGGGCTTTCAGCCGTTCCTGTGCGCGCTGGTCACGACGCGACCCTCAACGGACAACCTCGGCGCGGGAGAGATCTTCATTATGCCATCGTCGGCGATCCCCGACGCACCGGCCGATTTCTTCGTCCACGTGGTTTACGATCGCACCGACTCGGCGCACAAGTGGAACGAGGCCTTCACGACCGGCCACATGCGGCCCAATGTGAATGCTTCGACGGCGCATCATCGCGTGGACGTGCGAACCAACGCCAACGATCAAGTCGAACGGACGATCCGGTCCACTACTACTTTTTCGGAACATCCGCTGGGCTTTGCCGACTACGCCTTTGCCGCGCATTTCCAGCGCGGGGGGACGGCGGTGCTGCTGTCGGGTCTGTCCACCGGGGGCACGACGCAAGTGGACTTCAGCAATGTCTGTGTAGACATTTCCAGTTGTACGATCGACGCGGGCGGCACTGCGTGCTCTGAATTCGACACGCAGGACATGAGCTTCATCGATGCGGCGGCCGCGAGCCAACTGATGTTCCCGGCCGACTTTCCGAGTACGCCGACGTTCTGAACATCGCGCAATATCTGACTGAGTGCCGCGGCCCGAGTCGATGGACTCGGGCCTTGGGGGAGGGTGGGACATGCGTGTGAAGGTAATGCGTGCCCTGCTCGTGGCGGTGATGAGCATCGGCGCTCAGTCGCTCATTCCCGTCGCAACTGCCGGCGGTGCTAACAATCCGCCGATCCTGCTCACCGGGCCGGCCGCGACAACGCTGAATCCTTATCAGGGAACTCCCGTTACCTTTTCAGTGGCCGCCGTCGATCCGGATGGCGATGCACTTACCTTCGACTGGCACTTCGACAACGGATTGCATGCGAGCGGACCGGTCGTTTTGCATCGATTCGGGGCCATCGTCACATTCCACGTCACCGTGACGGTTTCGGACGGAAACGGCGGGACGATCGTCGACAGCGTCAGCGTTCCGGTCGATGACCACCCGATCATGGATGCCGACATTGTTCCGCCGCGCGTCCCGGCGAACTGGACGACGGGGCCGAAGTCGATCCTGGTGATGCTGGTGGACTTTCCCAATGCACCGGCGATCGCAACTGTCCAGCAGGCAATGAGCGTCATGAATCAGGCGGCGCTCTACTTCGCCGAGAATTCCTATGGGCTGATGACCATCAGCTCAACGGTGACGCCGGTCCTGCATTTGCCCACAACGGCCGCCGACTATCCCATCGATCCACTCGATCCCGCGGTGGGCCGTGACAGCCTGCGGCGGCTGCATCTTGACGCGCGGAATGCAGCCCGCGCGGCGGGATTTGATGTCGATGCGTTCGACCTTGATCTTACATGGGAGCCGAATGTTACCGGGGGCAACAGCGCCGCGAATGCCAATCGTGGCGCCAATATTGAAACGCCGTTCGCGGGCGCCATCGAACACGAAATCGGGCATAACCTCGGCCTGCGACACGCCGATCAATGGCGCCCCACGACGACGAATCCGCTCGGGCCGGGAGCGGACATCAACTACGGCAATATGTTCGACGCCATGGGCGCCGCGCCCATCTATCCCGGTTCGCACTTTAACGCCTATGCAAAGCACCGCCTTCAATGGCTTCCGGATTCGGCCATCATCAACGTGACATCCAGCGGCGTGTATCGCATACACGCGTTCGACCAGCCGAATCCAAGCCCTGCTCAATTCAATGCGCTACGGATCAACAAGGACATTCGAGACTACTGGGTCGATTTTCGGCAGGCGATCCCGACGAATCCCTGGTTGATAAATGGTGTTGAGGTGTGCTGGAGCCCGTTTGGTGGAACGGGCGGCCGACCGGAACTGATCGACACCACGCCGGAGACTGTCAACAGCGGCTCCGCGCCTGATACAGGCGACTGCCCACTGACCATCGGGCGAACACTCGCCGACACTGTGGCCGGCATCTTCATCACGCCGATCGGCAAAGGCGGCACGACGCCGGAGTCGATGGATGTGGTCGTGAACATCGGCAACTTCGCGGGCAATACGCCGCCGACCCTGACCTCGATCAATCCGAGCCAGACGGCCGTGTCGCCCGGCGCGACGGTCCTGTTCAGCGCCTCGGCCTCCGACGTGGACAACGATGTGCTTGCGTTCCATTGGGACTTTGGCGACGGCGCCTTCGCGAGCGTGAACAGCGCCAATACATCGCACACCTTTCCGGCTGTCGGGGACTACCGCGTGCGATGTAGCGCGACGGACATGAAGGGCGGGACCGCGAGCAAGTCCGCGATTATCACCGTCGGCTCTCCGGGTACTTTTCGCATCAGCGGGCAGGTGCTACGAAGCGGACAGCCGCTCGCGGACGTGAAAGTGTTTTCGTCACCCAGTAGTTTTGCCATGACCGATAGCGACGGGACCTATACGATTGTTAAATTGCCGGCGGGGAGCCATTCGATTTCGGCGAACAAGTTCGATCACGGCTTTTCGCCCAACGGCTTCAGTAACCCGGTGGTGGTCGGGCCGTCGAATGCGACAGGCAAGAACTTCAATGCGTTGCAGAACAACACTTCCGCCCCGGTCATCGATAGCATTCCCGACCAGTTCACGATCGAGGATGTCGCGACGAGCAAGTTTGAGTTCGCGGTGAGCGACGCCCTAACCCCATCGGCAAATCTCATGATTACGCAGTCATCGAGCAACACTACGCTGGTTCCGCCTAAGAATGTCGCCATTGGCACTCAAAGCGGAAACCGAACGGTCACCGTCATGCCCGAGCCGGATCAATTCGGGAGCGCGACGATTACGTTGAGCGTTTCTGATGGAACCCTCGCCACGACGACCAGTTTTGACGTGACGATTTTGGCGGTGAACGATCCGCCGCTCGCGGCCGCGGATGAATTCACGACGGTGGGCCCGCTCGTCGTCACGAGTCCCGGGCTGCTGGTGAACGACTCAGATGTCGAGGGCGACTTTTTCTCGGCGTCTCTGATAGCGGGGCCGATTCATGGGAATGTCGCATTGGGTGCAGACGGTTCTTTCTCCTATACGCCTGATCCGTTGTTTGTCGGCGTTGATGCGTTCGCCTACACGGCCAACGATACTGATTCGTCGCTTCCGACGCAGGTCAGCATTGACGTTCCCTTCGCCCGGCTGGACCTGAACATGGACAGCGTTGTGGACATCCTGGACGCCGTCATTTTCAGCGACGCCGTGCTCGACCCGGCCGCCGATCCCAACCTCCTCTTGCGAGCAGATCTCACCGACGACGGCGTGCTCGATGGGCTGGACATTCAGCCGTTTGTGGACGCCATCGTGAGTACCGGCCCATAGTGTGCTGCGCCCGATATCCGATTCTCAGGCCCCCGGGATCAGGTGAATCCGATGAGGGCGGACCCCAATAATCGGTGAATTTCCGCGCCTGTCGGGTGCTACGAGTGTGCCCCTATTCACATGAGTTGAGTAGGGTTTCAATAGCCGACCATCAGATAGTTCCGGTACCTGTAGGGTGGGTCCACTTTTATTGCCGTTCCTTAAACGGTACACTGGTGCAAATGGTCAGGTCGGTGGGTGGACCGAATCGAGCCCCCTAACGTCACTTCCCAGCATCACAGGGGCCAAACGATGCTCAGGGCGAGTATTCGTCAGGCGCCGAATTCCTCAGGCCGAAAGGACCAGTGGAGAGCAGGACTGATCCTGCGGAGTGGGTGACAGGCGCTACCGGTGCCGCCATTCTTTTTATTCCTACAACGGAGAGATACGTCCATGCAGCGTTTCGCGCTCAGCTTGTTGACGGTAGCGATCTTTTCAGCAACTTCCACGGTGAGCCAGGCCGCCCAACCTGACGCCCCCATCGAGATGGCCACGCAGTCGCTTGAGCCGACCGCCCTTCATCTTCGCGCAGGCAAGATTGACCTCGATGCGTCGCGCTCCATTCAACGAGCAGGCCCGGCCGTGCTTTCGGAAGCGGGACACTTCGTGGTGCAGCTGGATGGACCGTTGACGCCGAATCGCCTGGAGGCGCTTCGAGGCGCCGGTGTCGAACTCGGTCAGTACCTCCCGGCGAATGCATATATCGTGAGGCTTCCGGCGGGCTACGACGTGACGGCGAAATTCGGCGATGTGCCATTCGTCCGCTGGGTCGGGCCATTTGAGAAGTCGTGGAAGGTTGATCCTTCGATCGGCATGCGGGCACTCGAGACTGATGAGCGGCAAATCATCGCGGCGCGAGGGGACGCGGTGCTCACGGTTGCCCTGTTTGCCGGGGAGGACATGGAAAAGGCGCTGGCAGAGATTCAGCGCATTGCCAATGTGATCGTACGGGACGCTGTTGACAACGAGCGAGGAGCGGCGATCGAGGTGGAGATGCCGCTGGCCGACCACGCAAGACTGGCGGACATCGCCGTGGTGCAATGGGTAGAGGAGGCGCCGGAGATCGTCCTGCGAAACGCGACGAACAAGTGGATACTCCAGACCAACGTGACGAATTCGACCACGGTCTGGGACCACGGTCTTCACGGCGAAGGCCAGGTCGGCGGGCACATCGACGGCGGCGTTCGGCAGACGCACTGCTCATTCGCTGATCCGGGCGGAAACCCCATCGGGCCGAGCCATCGCAAGATCGTCGCCTACTTCGGAAGCACAACAGCCGACTCTCACGGGACACACACGGCGGGCACTTTCCTGGGCGATGAACAGCCGATTAACGGGACGACTGCGAACCGCGGCATGGCGTACCTGGCGAAAATGGCGTTTACGAACCTCGGCACGGTGACGTCGTCGAATCTCAATTCCAAGTTGGTTCAGGATCATAACGCCGGCGCGAGCGTGCACAGCAATAGCTGGGGAAGTGATGGATCGAGGACTTACATTACCTGGTGTCGGGATATCGACCTTTTCTCATTCAATAACGAGGACGACGTGGTGTTGTTCGCAGTGACCAACGTGAATGCCGCGGTCTATCAGCCGGAGAACGCGAAAAACGTCATCGGCGTCGCACTGACCAGCGATTCGCCGAACCAGGGCAGTCAATGCTCCAGCGTGGGGTTCGCCCCGACACAGGACGGCCGGCGCAAGCCGGAGATGACCGCTCCGGGATGTTCCACGCTTTCGAGTAGTTCCGGCAGTGCCTGCGGCTTCACCAGCAGCGGGTTTACCGGGAATTCGATGGCGTGCCCGGCGGTTGCCGGCGCGGCGCTCCTTGTCCGGCAGTATTTCATGGATGGTTTTTACCCGAGTGGCGCGGCCGTGCCGGGTGACGGGTTCACGCCGACCGGTGCGCTGATTCGTGCGACGTTGACGAACTCCGCGGTCGATATGTCCGGCGTATCCGGTTTCCCGGCGACGCGCGAGGGCTGGGGCCGCGTGCTTCTTGAGAACGCACTCTACTTCGGGGGCGATGCGAGGAAGCTGATCGTTTTGGAGGACCTTCGCAACGCCTCGGGGTTGACCACCGGTCAATCGCGCGAGTACACGGTGTTCGTCAACGACAACACCGAGTCGCTTAAGCTCACCCTTGTCTGGACGGAGAAGGAAGCCGCGGTGAACGCGAACCCGGCGTATATCAACAATCTCAACCTGACTGTGACCTCGCCGACGAGCCTCGTCTACCGGGGCAACATGTTTTCCGGCGGGCAGTCCGCGACAGGCGGTTCCGCGGACCTCATCAACAACACTGAACAAGTGCTCATTAACACGCCGGAACTCGGGACGTACACGGTGCGTGTGGATGCGGCGACCGTGAACACGCCGGGGCCGCAGGGCTATGCGATGGTGGCCACCGGCGACGTCAGCCCGTTTGTCCCGACACCGACGCTGATATCCATCACGCCGTCTTCCGGTGAAGCCGACTTTGTCGTGCCGATCACCGAGCTATTGGGGACGAATTTCCAGACCAGCGGCATCACGGTCGTGAAGCTGACCCGCCCGGGTTACCCGGATATCGATGCGAAGAACATCAACGTTGTCGACTCATCGCATATCACGTGCATGTTTGATCTATTCGGCGCGGAGGTCGGTTTCTGGGATGTGGATCTCAAGGACCCCGACAACTACGTGGCCAGTCTGCCGGGCGGATTTGAAGTGACGGTCACGTGCACCAAGGGCGACGTGAACGATAATGGCTTCGTCGACGGGCTCGATCTTCAGCGATTCGTCGACCTGCTCGCCGGCGACGCGGGGCTGGCGAGGGAGAAGTGTGCAGGAGACGTCGAACTTGTTCCTGACAATGGCGTCGATCAGGACGACGTGGCGCCCTTCGTCGATTGCCTGCTGGTCGGCGGATGCTCTTAGGGCACTGAAGACACGACAAACAACGGCCCGAAATTGATCGCTTCAGTGCGCTGCTAGTTCGAGGCCTGGAGTTTGACTTTCGCGGTCTGTTCTTTGTTGTCGCGGATGAAGCGGACGGTTACATCTTCACCCGGTTTGTAGTTTTCAAGAGCTGCACGGAGGTCATCGTATGAGGCCACCGGCGCGTCGTTGATTCCGACAATCAAGTCGCCCAGAAGAATGCGGCCGTCTCGAGCCACTCGCGTGGCTCGCAGACGAGCCTCGGCGGCGCCGGTTCCCTCCACGACAGACTCAATCAAGACACCCTTTAGACCCCATGCACGAACGTAGTTTTCCGGCACGATGGTGATGCCCAGGTATGGCCGGATGACGCGGCCGTGGGCGATGAGCTGCGGGACGACTTCGTTGACCGTGTCGACCGGCACGGCGAAGCCGATTCCCGCGCTGGTGCCGGATGGGCTGTAGATCATCGTGTTCATTCCGATGAGCCGGCCGGCGCTATCGAGGAGCGGCCCGCCGGAGTTTCCCGGATTGATGGCGGCATCGGTCTGGATCACGCCGTCGATCGTTTGCCCCATTGGATTGCGAATGGATCGGCCGAGGGCGCTGACCACGCCCGTTGTCAGGGTTTGATCGAATCCGAAGGGATTGCCAATGGCAAACACCTTCTGGCCGACTTGAAGATCACTGGACCGGCCGACCGGCACGGGCCGCAATTCGCCGGACGGCGCCTCAATTGCAAGGACAGCGATGTCTTTGGAAGGCTCGACCCCGACGAGCTTGGCCTTCCAACTCGACCGATCGGAGAGTCGGACGAGGACCTCCTGCGCGCCACGTATGACGTGATAGTTGGTGACGATGTGGCCCTGCTCATCCCAGATGAAACCGGAGCCGGTGCCCTCTTCGGGGACTTCGAGGACGCGAAACATCCCGATCGGTTCCCGACGAACGGCTTTGCTGGTGATATAGACGACCGATCGGGACGAGGTCTGGAAGAGGTCGATGGTGGATTTCTCGTCACTCGCCAGATCGCCCCGAGCTGTCACGACTCTGGGCGTCGCGTCGGGTGATACTCCGGCACCGCGAATCTGCCCGACCAGGAGCCAGCCGCCGGCGAGACCCAGCAGCACACCCCCGAGCAAGGGCAATCGACGGCTGGGCGGCTGCGTTTGCGTTGTTCTGAAGTCGTTCACGTTCAAGATGTCACCTCTGCGTGCTGACGGCCTCCTACAGGCTGAGAGGCGCGATTCACCGTGACCTGCGGCTGGCGAAAAGATGATACCCAGTTTTGCCGATTCCGGGTGAACCCGGCAATTGCCGGCGGAAAATTCACCAACTGCAATTCGTGCCGGTGCGAATCCTGCGCCGGACTGGTTGCTTCAGCGAACAGGTCCAATGGCCGATAAGTCGGAACGAGGACATGGCAAAGAAACCGGCCGCAATCGGCCCTGCGAAGGAGCGCACCCTTGAGCAAGCTCAACTTGATCATTCTAGTCATTTGCGTGGCCGCGGCAGCCGGAGTCGGTTGTGATACGTCGGCGACCTCCTACCTCGACGCCGGGGCGAACCTGAACATTCCGGACGGCATCGATCCGACGAACCCCAAGATCGAACGAACGACGATTGCGGTGGACTTCACCGACGTGCGCATCGTTCGAGTGGATATTCCGACGGGTCGTGTGTCGATTTCGCAGAGCCTCGACGGCAGCTCATCACTCAGAGTGACGGAGACGATCATCCCCGACGGAATCAGTCGAGAGGCGATGGAGAAGCAACTCAGCGAATCGGCGGTGAAGGCCCAGCGGTCGTTTGTCGACAATACGCGGCTGGACATCAAGGCGAGTTATGCGCCGAGCCTGGCATCGACCGACATTGCTTTCGACATTCGGCTCGTCCTCCCGGCGGGCGCGAACATCGAGGTCTTCGCGGAGAACGCGCCGGTCGAGATTATCGACCTTGTCGGAAGTGTCGAGATTCAGACCGCCAATGGGGCCGTGACGCTCGATAACGTCGTCGGCAGCGTGGTCGCACGCACGAGCAATCGGCCTATCCAGGCCCGCTCCATCTCCGGAAATGTGCAGCTCTCCACTTCGGAAGCGGCGGTTTCGGTTCGGCTGGAACCGTCCATCACCGGCGCAATCAGCCTGACGACGACGAACGCCCCGATTCAGATGGCGATTGGCCGCAAGAGCACCGCGGCGCTGGACCTCACCAGCACCGGCGGCGTGATTTCGGCGGACCTGACGGGATTTATCGTGTCTGACATCACGACGGGCGCCGGGTATCTTCGCGGCGTCCTCAACGGGGGCGGCGGTCGGATCGAGGCGCGGACCACCACTTCGGCGATCGAGTTCGTCGGCTTCTAGTGGTCTGTCACAAATGATTTTTCGGGTTGGTGGTACGGGCTTCCCGCCCCTCTGCACGGCCGAGACGGCCGTACCACCCGAAGATTCAATTGTGACGAAGCACTAGGCGCAGTGGGCGCACAATCTGCGCGGGCTCATTTGCCGGCTGACGCGACTCTGCGCATCTCTGGCGGCAGATCGGACGAACGGTCGATCTGTATTGATGCGAATGCCCGGCATTCCCAACGATTTCCACACTTGAGACCCCCCCTATGGCTCATAAGCCGCCGTCCACCTATGGCCGCGCCGTTCGACAGACTCTGAACTGGCTCGTCTCGAAAGAGAACGTCGATCAGCCCTCCAACGCGCGGGGCGAGGCCCAGTATCTGCTTTGCCACGCTCAGCGTCTTCACGAATCATTGACGCGACTTCCGCAAGCAGGCGAGAACAAGAAGTGCCTCGTGGTTGGCTCGTGGGGCCTTGAGGTCCCCTATCTTGCCGGCGCGCTGGGATGGAGCGAAGTCACCTGCATCTGCGCGCCGACGAGTCGAGAGGGTGTTCGTCAGCGACGGATTCGCAGGCATCCGAACGGCGACACCCAGTACGGCTTCACATTAATTGAGCACGACATCGAGAGCGGCTCCTGGCCGTTTGTCGACGGAGAATTCGGCCTTTGCGTCTATTGGGGTTGCATGGAGCATCTGCGGAGCGATCCGGAATTCTCGCTTTACGAGCTGAATCGCGTATCGGCCCCGGGGGCAACCGTCAGTCTCATCACCGACAACGCCATCAGCTTTCAGGCGACGCACTCCATGCTTCGCGGGCACCCGATGCCCATGCGAATTCACTGGCCAAGTTCCGAAGGGCACTGGCGGTTGTACACACCGCCGGAAATCGGTGAATTGCTCGAGGGTACGGGCTGGAAAGTGGACGTCCTCACGTCGATCGTTCCTGATCCGCCGACCTACTGGAAATGGTGGAAGCGCTGGCTGTTCAAGCGGCTTGTCGCCGATCAGCGCCGAGGATTCGGGCTTGCCGAGCCGTACTGGAATGCCTTCGTCCTTGCGCATGCCACGAAGACCGCGCCTGCCACGCGGAGCTACCCCAAGTGGCTCTACAAGGATGAGAAAATCCGGCAATTGAAGGTGGATATGCTGGAGCTTGTCTCGCGCGAGCCGTCGCACGCGCTGGCCGGCTAGCGCGATTCCAGATTCTTAGTCAGGGAGCCGAGCCGCGGGAATCGCTCTGATCCCAGCGTCGAAACAGGCATTACCAGGGGCGGCGGCGTTCAGTGGGAACCTGCTTCGACTGATCGCTCAGGGTGCAGCCCACAAGCACCAGTTCCGGGCTCGAGGTCGGCGTGATGCGAGCGATCCGCACGTTTCGCTCCATTGGGGCCCACATGCCGTCGTCCTTGCGGCGAAGATGGAGTTCGTCGCCCGGGGAAAGGGCGTGCAAAGCATGCGTGAGAAATCCGAGTCCGGATGGCGAATTGTCGACGGTCCAAGCGCGGTGATCTTCGATGCGTCCGGGTCGCTTCCACCGGATGATTTCGTCAGCTTCGGTGCGAGTCTCTCTTCGTCGTTCCATTGAATGGTCCCCGTTGATTCTGTTTAGCCGCCTTTGTGCCCCAATCGGTTCTCGTGACCGTCGGGCTTAGTCCGCTTTTGGAAGAATCCGTCGGCAGTCTTCGAGAATCCCGTGCCATGCTCCTGGCGCGGACGAAAAGGGCATTGTTTGCGGACATTTGAATCGGCTCATGCAGATCGCTAGACTTGATCAGATGAAAGGCCGGAAAAAAGGACGCAGGCATTCCTTTGGGCAGTATGCCTTTACGCTGATCGAACTCCTCGTTGTCATTTCAATTATCTCAATCATCATCGCCCTGCTGCTGCCGGCGCTGTCCTCGGCGAGGCAAAGCGGCATCAGCAATGTGTGCCTGGCTAATCTGCGCACGCTGGGGCAGGGCCTGACGATGTATTCGACCGAGCATCACGACCAACTCGTGCCCGGCCGACTGCCGAAACTGGACAATGACAATTGGCGGGCGTTGGTCAAGGGCGGTTGGAAGTATCGACCGACTTTTCTGGCCATGATGGGGACGAACGTCAATCTCGCGGCATTCGATGACCCGATGCCATCGGCCGGCACGGTTGATCGATTTGGCGAGCCGGGCGACCAGCAGAATTACTCGAGCAAGGTTTATGTATGCCCCAGCGCGCCGGATTGGACGGACGAGCGCAACGGGGCCTATGGGTACAACTATCAATTCCTCGGTAATTCGCGGATCAGTGATTCCTCAGATCCGACTTCGTTTAAGAACTGGCCGGTCAGCATCACGCGCATTCGCGACACATCACGAACTGTCGCCGTGGCGGACTGCATGGGAACAGCGGCGACGTATCCAACGGCGGATCGGTGGAACTACGAGAACAACGGTCGGGACGGACATCGATTCGGTAACGAGGGATTTAACCTCGATCCGCCGCGGATTGATGCTTCCAACGGGGAGGCGGCTGGTTTCCCGAGCAAGCGATCGGCCGTTGATCCAAGGCACCTCGGTAAGGCCGCCGTCATGTTCGTCGACTCACACGCCTCGCTGGAACTGCCCGTAAACCTTGGTTATCGCATTCTTGACGACGGCAGTTACGCATTCGATGGGAATAACTCGATGTGGTCAGGCACCGGGCGCGATGTAGCGTGGGTTCCGGGCTACGGATTCTAGTCATCGATCACACCTGGTATTTCGAGCGCCGCCAACCAGAAAGCTCTACATTACCCCCGGGCATGAGGCAGTGGATGGTATGAGAGTCGCAACGACTCTCATTTTCGGGCCGATTCCGGCGCGACTTCCACAATCTGCCGCGCGCCGAGAAACGCCAAATGCAGCCTTTGGACAGGCCGGCCCCAGGTCATCTCAACGGCCTTGGCGTAGATGCGCAACTGGCCCGCGTATGCAGCGGCCCGTTGAGCAACATCGTGGCCCGTGACGCGATCGGTCTTGTAATCGAGAATCTCCAAGCCCTCGCCGGAGTCGAACAGACAATCGACGATGCCTCGCACCAGCATGACATCCTGCCGATCCGCTTTCGTTGCCGTTGGATCGTAGCGCGAGGGATCGACACCGATGACAAAAGGCCACTCGCGATGAACGACTGTGTGCGGCTGTCGGATTCGCCTGCCAAGATCAGTGGTGAAAAACCATGCCAGAGCCGCAAGATCAATCTGATTGCCCTCTTCCTTATGGAGATCACCGGACTGAATCATGGACGCGAGCTGGTGCCGCAGATTTGCCTCATCGCAGGGCTGCGTCAGTTCGACGCGCTGGAGCAACTCGTGTGTCCACGTGCCGCGCTGGGTCTGATCGATGGACGCTTCGGTGGATCGGAATGATGGCAAGCGAAGACGGCTTGCGTCGAATTCACGTGTCGTACCTGCCCCTTGCGATTGATGCCACGGGTGAGCCGGATCATCTGCATCCTCCAGGGCATTCCAGCGCCGCTTGAGCACGCTCGCGGCGGCCACCGCCGGCACGCGCGTCAGTGCCGACGCGGGATAGGAGCTCGTCAGGCGGCGCTCGATTAGTTCAACCAGTGCGCCCGAATCGGCATCCGCGGGAATCGCCGAATCGTCGAGCTTGTCGAAAGCAGCGATTCGCTCCAGGCGGCTCGCCACGTCTGCTTTGACGGGCGGCTCAAGATGCCAGCGCCCCATCTCCACGGCGTCGTACACACGTACGGCAAACCGTCTGTCAACGATCTTGCCATTCGCATCAGCCCATGCCGAGGGATGACAGGCAAGCGCCTGAGCGACCCAGTCCAGGGCGCACGAAGCCGAACGCCGATCGGCCACGGACAAAGGACCGATGTGTCCTGCGAGGCGGGCTCGCCATTCGTCGATCCGGCTGAGGCGCTTGGTTCCGATTGCGATGAGACGCTCTTTGGCGCGGGTCATCGCCACGTAGAGCACACGAAGCTCCTCGGCGAGCGATTGTCGCTTGACGGCCTCCGCGACCATGCGATGCGGCAGCGACTCGTAGCGAATACGCTTCCTGAGATCGACCGCCTCCATGCCGACGCCCAACTCGCGATCAAACAGGATCGCACCGCGACAGTCGGATAGGTTGAATCGTTTGCCCAGTTCCGCCACGATGACGACGGGGTATTCCAAACCCTTGCTGCGGTGGATCGTCATGACTCGTACGACGTCCTGAGGACCGGTCATGACTGCGCCGGGCTCGAGGTCTTCGCCCATGGCACGAACGCCGTCGATGAATTGGAGGAATCGCAGCAGCCCCTGCCTGCGGAACGAACCAAACTGCCGGGCGTACTCGTGAATGCGGACGAGATTCGCTCTTCGCTGAAGACCGTCTCGCAGACCGCTGACGTAGGCGAGGTAGCCGCTCTCTTCGTAGACCTCCCAAATGGTCTCGGCAAGCGGACGGTGCCGAGCCCTTTGACGCCATTTGTCGATCTGCTCGCGGATTCGCGCGAGTCGGGCTTGCAGGGCGGCATCCGCTCCGCGATCGGCATAGGTCCATACTGCCTCACTGAAGGCGACGCCCGCACGGCTGCCTTGGGGACTTCGACGAATCTCCACTAGTTCGGAATCCGTCAGCGGCGCGCCGAAGAGGGGCGACCTCAAGATCGCGGCGAGTGGAATGTCCTGTAAAGGGTTGTCGATGACGGCCAGGAGCGAAAGGACGTCCTGCGCCTCGAGCGCCTCGAACAGTCCGCCGGAGGTGTCGCTGAATACCGGAATGCCACAGCGAACGAGGGTGCGAATAAAGAGCCCCGCCCGAGCCTGCATGGATCGCATGAGGATGACGATATCGCCGTATTCATATCCTTGATCGATACACTCCCTGATGCGCTTGGCGCAAACCAGCGCCTCACGCTCGATACGGACGAGCTCGGCGGCGCCGGAGTCCTCGGCCGCGTCTTCGGTGTCGTCCGCCTCATCGTCGCTCGCTGCTGAGGCGAGGTCTTCGAGCAAGTGCAATTCCATCGGCGGGCCAACGGACGAGCGAAACTCCTCCTCTTGACGACCGGGGCAAAGCTTCGCGGAATCGTCATAGGCGATCCCGCCCAACTCCGACGTCATCAGCCGTTCGAATACCGCATTGACGGCGTCGAGCAGGATGGGGCGACTGCGAAAGTTGTCGGCCAGGTCGATCGCTACACCGCGTTTGTCGGGCTCTCCTGCTGCGGAAAGGAAGTCCGCCCTGCGATCGAGAAACAGGCGAGGCTCGGCGAGGCGGAAGCGATAGATGCTCTGCTTTACATCGCCGACCGTGAACATGTTTGACGGGCGCGGGGCAACGGTCTCTCGACTAACGAGACGAAGAATCTCCGCCTGGACCGGGTTGATGTCCTGAAACTCATCGACCAGAACATGCTCGAACTGGTCGCGGAGGCGCGCCGCCACGCCATTAGACTCCTCCGCCAACATCGCGAGCGCGCGACGCTCCAGATCGGTGAAGTCAAGGACGCCGAGTTCCGCCTTGGCCGCCTGATATCGGGCACGGAAATCGACCGCAAGCTGAAAGAGCATTGCGACATTCGACCTTGTCCGGTCGATCCCTTCGCCCCAATCCGTAACTGAGAAACGGCCGAAGGGCTTCTTAAGTCGCGTTTCGAAGAGATCTTTTTTGATCCTCCGCACGAGTTCCGCGGCGTCGATGAAGGCTTGCTTGCCCGCATCCGGCAGGTCTTCGAGCTTTTTGGTCTTGCGCGGCGGCGAGGGGAACTTGAAGTCGGGAATAAGACGAAGGCAGACGTGGTCCATTTTCGCGGCATCGGGAATTGTTCCCAGACTTGACTCCCAACTCGCCAGCGCGGCGGCGTATTCCTGAAGACATTGATTTGATGCGGAAGCCGAGGCCGGCCAGTCGGCGAGCATGCGCATGTAGTCGGCGAGGAGGGCCGACTGAAGGCTGATTTCCTCCGTTACCTCACCGTAAAGCCGCTCCAGCCAGAATGATGAGAGAGTTGCGCCGGCCGGCTCCATCCGAGTCTTCGACTGTGTAATCCAGGCCTCGGGGTCCGGCAGCGAAGCGAGAAACTCATCCAATTGCTGAATGAGCTTCATCAGCAAACGCTCGGACGCCCCGCCATAAGCGCTGAGAAAATCGAAGAACGCATCCGCATCGGCATCCTTTTTGCCTTCGTATTCATCGAATACCGCCGCAGCCGCTTCCTGGCGCATGAGCCGGGCGTCAGCCGGATTGACGATCGGCACCTGGGGATCCAGGTCGGCCTGCGGAAAGAAACGTGTAAGCAACCGTCTGCAGAATGAGTGAAGAGTCGATATATGAGCGGAGTCGAGCAGGGCCAACTGTCCCTGCAGCCGGACGTGTGAGGGGCTTCGCTCCAGTCGACCACGAAGGGCTGCGCCGATCCGACTTCGCATCTCGGCGGCCGCGGCATCGGTGAAGGTCACGACGAGCAGGCGATCCACGCCGCATGGCCGCTTCTCATCGGCGATCAGGCGCGCGCATCGCTCGGCCAATACGGCGGTCTTTCCGCTGCCGGCGGCCGCTGAAACGAGGATGCTGGCGCCCCCGGCTTCCAGCGCGGTCTGCTGCGATGGTGTCCAGCGAATCTCACTCACTTTCGCGGCCCACCCTTTCAATAACATCACCGCGGCTCATCGACTCCAGGCGGTTCAAATTTCGCGTTGCGTACTCAATGCGGCAGACGCTTCGAAATGAACAGGTGCCGCACGGCGTCCATGTGCCGAGCATCGCCGGTGTCACCGAGATGTCTCCGTCGATCCAGCGGGACGCGAGTTCGCTCATCCGATTGCGCATGTGCTCGAGCAGCTCCGGCAGCTTGCCCGAGGGCATGGCGTCGGTTGAATCGAGGTTTCCCGGCGAACCATCCGCTTTTCGGTAGGCGAGGAATCTCTCGCTCCAACCATTTTCGAGCGACGGGTCGAGCTCGTTGATCCAGTCAAAATCCACCACGCCGCGTGGACGAAAAGCCGACTGAGGCAAGGCGTCGCCCGACTCGACGTCCGAGGGGTGATCCACCTTTCTCAGCCCGGCAAGCAGGGGAAGATAAAAAGCGCCGCCGGGAACGAGCTTCGCGCCCGTGAGTTTGTCGCCGTGGTCGCGGATAACCAGCAGGTAGGAAAGGAGCTGGAGGGCAAGGCCATGATAGGCTTCATCCAGCCTGAGCGATCGGCCGAGCGACCGCTTGTAGTCGAAGACAACCGCCAGATTGGCGTCACCGACTTGTAGCACATCGACGCGATCCATCTTGCCGCGCAGCTCGATCGTCTTTCCATCTTTCGTCGTCAGCAGGAGCGCTGGGAGACCGTCGTCGCCGGACATTCCGAACGCTCGCTCGGTCGCGACTGGCTTGAGCTTTGATCCACCGAGGGAGAAACGCTCGCCTTCCTTGGCGACGGTCAACTCGCGCTCGCCACGGGCGATGGTCCGTTCGATCTTGCCGGATTCGAGTCGAATTTCCTCGGCATAGCGGGGAACGGCCTGCTGGATGATCCTCGACAGGCTGCCGGCGATCTGTTCGGACGAAGCTTCGCCGAGCGTAGTGCCCGACTCATTAAGTTCGTTGACGTATTGCTCCAACACATCGTGATAGATTCTGCCGAGGTCGAGACGGCTGAGCTCGTGCAGTGGTCGCGGCTCCAGGCGCAAACCATAGCCGGCAAAGTGCTGAAACGAGCAGGCGGCGTAGGTCTCCAGCGCGGTGACGCTGATCCGATAGGGCTTTTTCCACAGCAACCGTCGAGCGGGCAGGGTCAAACTCGCATCGGGGATGCTCCCCAGCGAACGCAGCGCGGCGGCCATCGTTGGTTGCAGGGGCTTGCAGTTGCGTGTCCATTCGTAAAGGGCTTGCCAGGTGGCGGCCTCAGCCGGCTCGAGCCGCCCTTCACCAAAGGCGCGCATTCGCTCCGCGATGCGCGATGCCAGCCCCCCGGGACTGCTGATGATCGCCCCATCCGGCGGCCACGACCGCCCCTGAGCCAGCCAGTCGGCTGCGTCGCGCACCTCAGCTCCCGTCGCGGCGCAGAGGGCAGGCATAAAGAGAGAGGCGCCGAGCGTCTTGCCCTCCTCGTCGGCCTGCGGATAACTCACCCAGAGAAACTCGCTGGGGCGCGTGAAGGCGATGTACGCCAGCATGCGCTCGTCCAGCAGTCTGCTCGTCTGCTTTGCGCCAAGGGCGACACCGAATCGCTCAAGACATGTTCGATGTTCGTCCGCAAAGATGGCGTCCTCCGTCAGCCGCGCCGGGAACAACCCTTCTGAAAAGCCGAGGACAAAGACGGCGCGAACGGGCGGGTGGCGGCTCCGCTCAATCGAACTGACGAGCACCTGGTCGATCGTGGCGGGAACCAGGCCAAGGGTGAAATCGGAGAGACCGGACTCGATGACCTCGCGAAACCTCGCGCCGCTCATCGGCTCGGCGCCGAGGGTGTCAGCGGCCTCGTCGAGCAGCTTGATGAGATCGTCCCAGACTTGTTCATGCTCGGCGGATTCGTCGATTCGACCGCTCGTCGCCGCGATCTCGGCCCACCCAGCGATGGACTCACGCACGGCGAAACGATCCATCACCTCCATCAGCCCTTCGAGCCGGTGCTGACACAATGGACGCCTTGCCCCGTCCTGATCGCCGGGCAGCCAGACTCCGAGGCGCTCCACGATCCAGCGCCGCGACTGATTGATTGCCCTTAGAGATTCAGCGTCTTCAGACGTCTTGTGCGCGTCAGAGCCCGCCGCACGGACAGGATACGGCCAGTCCGATTCCCACAGCGCCGCGGTTGAAAGCCCGTGGGCGAGGATGTAGTTCTCGATCGCGGCGGCGGCACCCTCTTCCAAGCCGGAAAGGCCACTTTTGAGAATGGTCAGGATGCACTGATCGAATGGCGCACCGCCGAGGATGCCCAGGACTGCGCGGACGAATTGAACCAGTGGATGATGAAAGGTCGGCCTGCGACGGTCGATGAAAAACGGGATGCCACGAGCCGTCAGTGCGGACGATATGAGGTCGTGATACGGCGTCAGGTCGCGCACGACAATCGCCACATCGCGATAGCGCAGCGGGGATGAACCGCGTTGAACCAGATCGACGATCGCCGCCGCCGCGACTTCCACCTCCTCGCGTCGATCAAGCACGCGAAGCAAATGAACGCCGCTTTCACGCGAAGACATGACCGGCTGAGGATCGGCGCATGAGGCCGAAACATGGAAGAAGCTCCGCTCGAGCCGGGCGAGTTGCGTCGACTTGGAAAACCGGGGCAACGACTCGCCGCCCAAGATAACGGGCTCTTCTGTATGCACACCGGCATCGCGCGCCGCGCGGGCGAGGGCGAACCATGTGCGGTCCGTCCTGGCGAAGAGGGAAAGGTCATCCGGCGCGGCGTCCAGATCGCTTACTCGTCGCATTTTCGGATCAAGGAGCAGGGCGACGTCGACATGTGCCGCCCGTGCGGCCAGCGCGACGGTCATGCGAATCTGCTGCTGCGTCAGGCCGGCGAATCCGTCGATCCAGATTCGAGAGCCGTCAGGCCAATCGAGACCCGTCAGCCGCGACCGGGCAAGGTCGAGGACCGCCTCCGGATCGACGCGCTGCGAACCCAGGTATTCCAGGTAGGCGCGGAAAATGATCGCCATGTCGTGCAGGCGCGGGCTCGTCGGGTCGTTTTCGGCTTCCGCGGCGCGAGCGGCGTTTTCGAGGTGGTCCGGGGTGACGGCCTCCTGTAAGAGCTCGACGATTCCTGCCGCAACGGTGGCGAGAAAGCCGGCACGATCAGAGACCCTGGAGAACTCTCGCAGCTTGCGGGAATGGCGGGCAATGATGTAACGCAGGGCCATTTGGCGACCGGTCGGCGTGATCAGTGCGGGAGTGGGGCCGGATGACTCGTTGAAGACTCGGTGAGCCAATCGGCGGAAACTCAGAACATCGCACCGACCCAGCGCCGGGGGAGTGAGCATCGACAGCAGCGATCGCTCCATCTGCAAGCCGGCCTGCTCGGGCACGAGCATGATGAGGCGCGGGCCTTCAGGGCGATTGGCCATCAGCTGTCGGCAGGCTTCCGTCTGGCAATAGTGCGTCTTGCCGCTTCCTGCCCGACCTGCTATGAGCCGCAGTGCCACCAGTTGCTCCCTGGAGGAATGAAGTTGCTTCGACGACCGCCTCGCACGACGAATGCCCGATGCTAGAATGTGCCCAGGCTGCTGCGCAGTCAAGAAAGGCCAGACGATTGATCCTTTCTCAGATCAGTGCGAATAACTCGGCGCCGTCCGCCGGCCTGCCGGAATGGATCACCTACTTCTTTCAATTCAAGTCGTACGCGGCACTGTTTCTCGCCGCGGCGATCGCGACGACGGCGCTGACGCCGCTTTATGTGCTTTATGCCCGACGGCTGGGGTGGGTCGATCGTCCGGCCGGTCGCCGGCAGCACCCGCACGCTACGGCGACGATGGGAGGGCTGGTCGTCTTCGCGGTCGTCTTCGCCGGAACGCTGGTGGCGATGAACCTGGAGAATCTCGTCGGGGAAATGCTCCGCGCGCGTACGAGACAGGTTTATGGCATCATTGCTTGCACCTGCGCGATGATCGCGCTGGGAGTGGTCGACGATCGGCACGCTGTGCGCCCGAAGGTCAAGCTGCTGGTGCAATCCGTCGTGGCACTTGCCGCCGTGCTGCTCGGTTTTCGCGTTGAGGCCGTGACGCTGCCGGGCTTTGACACTCTCGTCCTGCCGGGCGTCATCGGGGGACTGCTTTCGCTGCTTTGGATCGTCGGCATCACCAACGCGATCAACCTGACCGATGGGCTCGACGGCCTCGCGGCGGGCATCTGCCTGCTGGCGGCGATGGTCAACGCCGTGGTGGCCATCTGGCTGGGCAATCACTACATGAGCGTGATGATGGTGCTGCTGGCGGGGTCGCTGCTCGGCTTCCTGCGGTGGAACTTTCATCCGGCGCGCGTATTTCTCGGGGATACCGGATCGCTGGCGTTGGGCATGTTCCTTGCCCTGTCGTCGCTGCAATCGGCGCAGAAGGCGCACACCGTGGTGATGATCCTCGTGCCGCTCTTTGCCCTGGGGTACCCCATCTTTGATACACTTCTGGCGATTGCTCGTCGCGTCTTTCGCGGTCAGCCGCTCTTTGCCTCGGATCGCGACCACATTCATCATCGCCTGCTGGATCGCGGCCGGACGCCGAGCGGCGCGGCGATTCAGATTTACATCGCAAGCATCATCGTCTCGCTGGTCTGCATCGCTGCCATGACAGCCAACCACTTCGTGCTGGGGCTGATCGTCGTGGGTGTCCTGGTGATGGCACTTTTCTCCGCACGAGTGCTCGGCTACCTCGAATGGGGCGGCTGGACGGCGCACTGGACCGGGCGGCAGGAAACCAAGATTCTCCACGCGGCGGCTCAGTTGGCCCGGTTGAAAGTGGACGCAGCTCAGAACGAGGATGAACTCGTTGCCGCGATGGGCACCCTGGCGGCGGAAATGGACTGCGTACAAATTACACTCACCAACGGCCATCAAACATGTACCTGGCATCGCCATGAGAACGTGAACCCGGTCACTCCTGAGCATGCACAGGTTCAATTGCTGGAGAAGCAACTCGGCGGCGGCAGAATCCTCCGATTGCATTTCTCGCCGGAACAGGCCCCAATTGGAGAACCGCTTACCCTTCTCGAAGAATTGTGCGAACGACTTGACAGTCGTTTCTCACACGGCGAATCGGTTCGGCAGCCTGATCCTGATACGACGACCATCTTGAAAGACTGAACACTCTCGGTACGGACGTCATGCCACAATGTCGGCACATCCTCTTCCTCAACGAGTTCTACCATCCCGATATCTGCGCCAGCGCCGTCGTGGCGGCGGATCATCTGCCGAAGATCGCGGCGCTGCGGCCGGACTGGAAGGTTTCGATCATCTGCGGCGATCGGGCATGGGATGACCCTTCTGTGACTTATCCGGCTCGGGAAGTGATCGACGGCGTCAACATTGTTCGCGTTGACCGCCCGGCCTTCAGCCGCCGGAGCCTTTTTCGCCGTGCCCTCGGTTTTGCGGCCTTCGGGCGCAATGCCATCCGTGCGGCGCGCAGCCTTGGGGGAATCGACATCGTTGTCGGGACGACCGCCCCTCCGCAGGGCGGCGACATCGCCCGGAAGATCTCCAAGGCATGCGGATGTCGCTACGTTTACAAAGTGCTCGATTTATACCCCGATCTGGCGGCGGCGCTGGGCAAGTCAAATGCCAACGGCTTCATCCATCGGCGGTGGTTGACGGCGGACACAAAGGCCATGCAGCAGGCGGCGGCGGTCGTGTGCATCGCCGAGCGCATGACGCGGCGCATCGCCCAGACGCGCACCGTCTCCGGCGAGAAGCTGCACACCATTTACGATGGCTACGATCCGAAGCGGCTTGCGACGGCGCCAGACAATTCGTTTCGCGGGCGGCACGACTCGAACGGCTGCTTCGTCGTGCAATACGCTGGGAACATGGGCCTCTCGCATCCGTTCGATGCGATTCTCGCAGCCGCGAAGCAACTTGCGGCGGATGACCGTATACGATTTCAGTTCATCGGCGACGGTCCGCAGCGCGAGTTGATTCGACAGGACCTGTCGCCCAACTCCGAACTCATTCCCTATCAACCGGCGCATCAGCTTGGGAGCATGCTCGCGTCGGCCGATGTCTGCCTGATCTCGCAGCACGATGCGATGTTTGACATGGCGCTGCCGTATAAAATCTACGCCATCCTTGCGGCAGGCAGGCCGGTCATCTTTATCGGCAACCGCCGATCGGAGATTGTCGAGTGGCTTGAATCGTCCGGCGCCGGCGTCTGCGTGTCGCACGCTGATCCGGCCGCATTGGTCGGGAGCATCCAGGCGCTACGCAACGATGACGAGAAACGTGCCGCGGCAGGTCGCGCGGCGCGATCTCTTTTTGAGGCCCGGTTTGATTCAAATGCGGCGGCAAGGGCCTGGGTGGAACTCCTGGGGCGATGCTAGTGCGCGTTGCGATCAATCCGAAATGTCCTGCCAGCCAGGAATGCTCTTCGCTCAAACGCTGAGCTATTTGTCGTCATCGGCCCGCCGCTTCGACATTTGCCCGTCGCAACGTTTCAATACCACGGATGACCGGACCGCTCCCCATCTCACGCCTGCGCATCTGGTCGCCGTCGATCCCCATGAAACAAAAATTCCGCCATGCGGCGGCTGAGCGATCGACGTCTGATCCGGTCATTCTGGAAGTGGAACTGGCCGGTGGGGTCAAGGGCTACGGCGAGACCCACCCTCGAACATACGTGACCGGCGAATCGCACGATGACATCCTGGCGTCCATTCGGGATGTCTTCGTCCCGATTCTGGTCGGCGCCCGCCCGCAGAACTTCGGTGAGGCGATCGAGCTGGCGGCGTCACTGCCGCTACGGGATGCAACCGGGAAGGTCATCACGGCCACGCGCGCCGCCGTCGAACTCGCCCTGCTGGATGCTTATTCGCGAGCGTTTGACCGTTCGATCGAATCCATCGCCGGATGGGTCAGCGAGACAGCGCTGGGGCCTCCGGGGAGCCGGGACACCGTTCGTTTCAGCGGCGTGATCTCCAGCGGTGACGCGGGACGATCGAGGACATCCCTGCTCAAAATGCGGATGTACGGTCTGCGTGATTTCAAGCTGAAAGTCGGCGACGACGAAGACGAGGAGCGCATCGCCGCCTGCGTGAAGGCACTCGGCCGCGGACTTCGCCGGGGCCGAACGACGCTTCGATTGGACGCCAACGGGGCGTGGAAGCTCAACGAGGCGATCCATTGCCTACAGGAGTGGGAGTCGCTTCCGATTACATCCATCGAGCAGCCGCTTGAAAAAGGTGACATCGAGTCCTGGTCCGCTTTGGCACGGCAGACGAACATGCCGCTGATGGCGGACGAATCCCTGGTCACGATGGAAGACGCCCAAATGCTGATCGCAAGGGGCGCGGCCTCGTGGTTCAACATTCGCATCAGTAAGAACGGGGGCCTCATCCCATCGCTTCGGCTGGCCCTACTGGCAAGAGAGAATCATGTAGACGTGCAACTGGGCTGTATGGTCGGCGAGACGAGCATCCTCTCGGCGGCGGGACGTTGGTTTCTTCAGCTTGTGCCGGACGTCATCTTCGCCGAGGGCAGCTTTGGTCGGTTTCTCCTCCGCGACGACATAACACCTAAGCCGCTAAGGTTCGGATATGGCGGAAGATGGCGAACGATGGAAGGGCCCGGTCTGGGGGTTCGAGTGGACGAGTCCCGACTGCTTTCGCTGTGCGGATTGCCCCCTGTGATGCTGCCGTTTTGATCGGCGGTCGGTGCCACTGCGTTCGCCGGAAGCGAGTCCGGAAACAGTTCCGTTCGTGGATTACCCCGGTGAGATGGTGAACGAATTGGATATCCGCGTCGGAAACGGGCCTGATTAGTTTGAATTAAGCCCTTGAGCGACATAGAGTAAAGTAAGCCGTGACCGAAAACCATCTCGGCTAACACTCTCTTTTGGAGGCGCATGGCGATCGACCCTAATCCAGTCGGTCAGAAAACCGGAACCGGCGCAGACACATATCTGGGCCGAGCGGTCGTCGATGCGCGCCTGGCTACGCCTGACGAAGTCCAGGCTTGTCTTGCCAAGCAAAAGAAGCTCGCCGCCGCCGGGACTCCCATGCAATTGTCGGAGATTCTGGTGCGTGCCGGCATCGTGACCGCCAGTCAGATCAAGCGGATCGGAAGCCCGGCCGACGACTCGATGTCCCAGTCGTTGCAGCAGATTCCCGGCTTTCAGATCATGCAGAAAATCGGGGCCGGGGCGATGGCCAGCGTCTACAAGGCCAAGCAGCTCTCGCTGGACCGGATCGTCGCCATCAAAATCCTCCCCAAGCGACTCAGCGAGGACCCGGAGTTCGTCAAGCGCTTCAACGCCGAGGGTCGGGCGGCGGCCAAGCTCAACCACAACAACATCGTGCAGGCCATCGACGTCGGCGAGTACGCCGGGTACCACTATTTCGTCATGGAGTTTGTGGACGGCCAGACCGTCTATGACGATCTCACCCGGAAGAAAGTTTACGACGAGAAGACGGCCCTCGATCTGATCATCCAGATTGCCCGAGCCCTTGAGCATTCGCACGAGAAGGGCTTCATCCACCGCGATGTGAAGCCGAAAAACATCATGATTACCAAGGACGGCACGGCAAAGCTTGCCGACATGGGTCTCGCCCGCCAGGCGGACGACGCCGAGGCCGCGGCGGCCGAGAAGGGCCGGGCTTTCGGTACGCCGTACTACATCTCTCCGGAACAGGTCCGGGGCGTTGGGGATGTCGATTTCCGGGCCGACATCTACTCACTTGGCGCAACCCTTTACCACATGGTTACGGGCAAGGTGCCGTTTGAAGGGCCGACCCCGGCCGCCATCATGCAAAAGCACCTCAAGGAGCCGCTGATTCCGCCGGACCACCTCAACCCGAAGTTATCGACGGGACTGGCCGAGGTGACCGAGCGCATGATGGCCAAGGACCGCGATAAGCGATACGCCAATACGCACGACCTGCTGACAGATCTTGAGCGCGTCTCTCGCGGCGAAGCCCCGTTGCAGGCCCGCGAAAAATATGATGACAGCGTGCTGGAGAATCTTGCCTCGGGCCAGGAGGCCGAGTTCGACGGGCAGAATTATGCAGGGTACGCGCAGAACATGCCGGGCCGTTCGGGCGGTTCGGTCAACTCCGGGCTTCTTGTCGGCGTCATTATTGAAGGCGTCATAATTCTCATCCTCCTGCTAATACTGATACTCGGCTAAACGGCGGGCCCATCTGCTCGACGGTCCCCCACTCAGAATTCTGAAGTTGTATTGGCGCGCGGGTTGCCAGTTGGGGCGTGCATTGTCAGGCACGGAAGCGTACGCCGTGCGCAGTCCCGTCGACTCGAATAGGTGGGTGTCGAAAAGAAAAAGCTTTTCGCCAAATTTTTCGCTGGCGTTTCGATGGGGCGATTGTTAGTATTCGCCCCGCCGCACAATTAAGCGCTCAGGGAGGTAATAATCACCAAAGCGCTTCAGGAGCCTGACAAGGATGTCGGGCCACTCGAAACTACCAGCGTTCACCCCATTCATGGTCGGAACAAGGACGGCCCTGGGCTCCATCGTCTACCGTCGATGCGCCCCGTGAACAAAGGAGTGTTTCATGAAGAATGCCCGCCCCGAGGTGGACGCACTGTGGAAAAAGTACCTGGGCAGTCGCGCAATCAAATTGCGAAATCGACTCATTGAGCACTACCGCCCGTTGGTGCATATGCAGGCCGCCCGCCTTTCTCAAAAACTTCCGGCACAGATCAGCTACGATGAGATCTGCTCTGCTGGATACGATGGCCTCCTCGAGGCGGTTCAGGCTTACGACCCGAAACACAAAGCAAAATTTGAAACATTCTGCCAGCAGCGCATTCACGGCGCGGTGATGGACTGGCTGAGAGCGTTGGACGGACAGTCTCGCACCGTGCGGAGCTTCGAAAAGCAGCGTATGCAAAACCGCGACGTGCTCGACTCCGCCCTGGGCCGGCCCCCGACCGACGACGAGCTTTCTTCCCGAATGGGCATGAGCCGCGAACGCTACTCCGAGCTGTCTCGCCTTTCTCGTCTTGGCCACGAAGTCCACTTCTCAGCCGTCCAGAATGACGAAGACGGACATCACCGCGGATCGCCCGGCGGCTGGGACATCAGCGACATGCGCGCGGTGGACCCATCCACCAAGGTTTCCAGGGAGATGCTGACCGACTACATCACACGGGGTCTCAACCGCGAGGAACGCCTCGTCCTGGTGCTCTATTACACCGAAAACCTCACGATGGCTGAAATCGGGCTTGTGCTCGACCTGTCTGAGTCACGGGTCAGTCAGATCCACAAGGATGTCATTGCCCGGCTCCGTCGCCGCTTCAAGGATGAGGCCCGCGAGATGGTCGCCTGACGGTCGCGTCGGTTCCTGAAGGTTACGTCCGGCTCAATTGCCGATGCCGGGCCACTGGAATATCCTCCGGGGCATGTGGAAAGAGTACAGTCGAGAAACGCCGGGACGCCCTCTTCTTGGGATCGTCTCCGCCGGGACCGCACTTGTCGGTACCACTGCGCTGGCTTGGATCGTGACCGCGCAGTCCAATCCGTTCATTGCGGCCAAGCTCTCTCATTGGCCGATCGCCTTCAATATTCCCGAGGGCGCCGAACAAGTGTTTTCGAGCGGGGAGGAGTCACCGCCGACCCTGGGGACCGGCGGCGAAGTCTCCTATCGGATTCCGATGAAGTCCGGCGGCGGCGGCGAGTTGGACGTCGCCTATGTGCTGATGGAAAAGGGGACGTCTCTCAAAGAGGCCTGCGAGGAACTGGAACTCGACGACATGAGCGACGCCGAGTCGAAATCGTTTGGTGACTTTAAGGGTATCGTGGTTCATGGGTACGTTTCGGAAAAAGCGACCACCGTTAGTGCAATCTGCATCGCCGTCCACCCGTCCGGGTTGGTAGTCCGATTCAGACTGACCATGCTTTTCATGGACATCTCAAGACTGCGCCTGCTGGACCAGATTCTGGACTCGGTGATGGTCATTCCGGCGAAGGATTCCTCGCCCTCCCTTGTCATGATCTTTCCCAAGCCTGTCTAACGAGATACGATGCCGCCCCATGATTCGTCTTTCACTCTTCATACACTTCCTACTCATTGCTCAACAGCCGGCTCAGCCCCCGGCTGCTGGAGGCCCACTGGCCGATCCGATCGTTGACGGCAGCTATGGATTTTCAATTCAGCCGCCCGCGGATTGGCGCATTGTGCGGCAGCGCGTGCCGGAGCGCCGCGGCGTCACACTCGTCAGAATGATCCACCCCATCTCGGCAGGCCAGGCAGAGGAAATCGTCGTCAAGCAGACCATCACCACACAAAACGTGGCGATGGACGAAATGCTCAGGCAGGTCGCCCACAATCTGGAGTTGGAGTTCAGCGGCCTTGAGGTCCAATCTCAACAGTTGCAGCCGATCGCTGGCAAGCCCGGGGCGATTCTCGCGGCCACCTTCTTTCGCGATGGCGTTCGCAAGCTTCGCCTCCAGGCCATCATCCGGCACAAGCCGCAGTCATATTACGTAATTCTTTATGACGGACCTGCGTCATCGAAGCAGGCCAGTGAGTCACTATTCAATCTGGTGGTCGACTCGTTCCGAATCATCGGCGGTGATTTGGAAGAACGCCAACTGACGACGGCCCTCGAAGGGGGCGAGTCGTTTCTCGGCTCCATCAATCCCGATCAACTGAAGCGGGCGATTGTGCCGGAGGAAGTGCTCCAATTCGAATATAAGGGCAAGGTCATCGGTTTTGTCCTGCTGCGCCAGTCGGAGGATGTTCGCGACGGCAAACCCGGCGTGGCCATGAAGGAACGCGGATGGACCTTTGAGGCCGACGGAAACGCTCGCCGACTTCAGACCAACATGTTTCTCAGCTTTGACCTTTCGAGCGAGAGCTGGAAAACAAGCGTTACAACGCTGGTGCCGGAACAAAGGGATCAGCCGGCCTATCTGGAAGTCACGCTGGAAGAGGGCCTGCGTGCGGGGGACATCCTGCTGAGCAATCAGTCCTACTCTCTCAACCAGCCCGCCACTGAGAACCCTCCGACGAAATTGCCGGCGACTTACGTCTCTCGAATTCTTGCGCGGATGTTACCGAGGCTCGTTCCGGACATTTCCACGCAGAGAATTCTGGCGTTCGTCACGTTTGACCACTCAAGAGCGGGGCTCATCGCCAAGGTCGTGGACTTCAAGGGTAAGAGTGAGCTTCCGACAGGAGCCGCACGGGGACCGGTTTTTCGCGTCGAAGACCGCGAAGGTCTCGCCGCCAGTCCCTCGGCCATATTTCTCGACAAGAAACGTCAGGCGGTACTCATCGAGGCGGGAGATTTGAAGATGACGCCGACCACGGCTTCCGCCATGGAAAAACTATTCGGCAACCGCATCGCCGAGGCGGAGGCCAGGATGGCGGAACTCGAAGCGAGTTACAACAAGGACGCCGAGCGATTCAATTCCCGACGCAGGCGGTAACAATTCTCCGCCTAATTCATCTACAACAGTAGCATCGCATCGCCATAGCTGAAGAAACGGTAACGCTCCCGGATGGCCTCGGCGTACGCGGAGAGAATTGCCTCTCGTCCCGCGAAGGCCATCACCAGGGCGAGCAACGTGCTGCCGGGCAAATGAAAATTAGTCACCAGGGCGTCTACCGCGGCGAACTTGTACGGCGGATAGATCAGGATGTCGGTCCAGCCTGAGCGCTCAACCGAGTTGGTCGCCGCCGCCCATCCGCTTGCCGCGCAGGTCTCAAGAACGCGAACGGCCGTCGTCCCTACGGCAATGACTCGCTGACCGCTTGATCGAGCAAGGGCAATCCGGTCGGCGGACTCACCGGGCATTGTGTACCACTCTCTGTGCATCGGATGATCGCCTAAGTCCGCGACCTCGACGGGCTGAAACGTGCCAAGTCCGACGTGTAAGAGCACCTGCGCAATCGACACGCCGATATTCCCAAGGCCCTCAAGTAACTCGCGGGTAAAGTGAAGCCCGGCCGTCGGGGCCGCGACCGATCCGGCCTCTGCCGCGTAGACGGTCTGGTATTGCTCGCGATCCAGCGCATCCGTTACGCCGTCCGTCTCGCCGCTGCGGCGAATATACGGTGGGAGCGGCATTGAACCGATCGAAGCCAGCACGGTTTCGACCGGATCGGGCGGCGCGACATCCACTTCGCACAGCCCGCGCTCGAGGTGCCGAAGCCATGTCATGCGCCACGCCCCGCCGATGAGTGCCAGTTCCTCGCCCGGCTTGAGACGACCCGCTCCAGTCAGGAGGACTTCCCAGCAACCGGGCGATTGCTCGCGGACGAAGAGGCCTGGTACCTTGCCCCCGGTTGACCTTTGGGCCATGAACCGGGCCGGAACGACCTTGGAACGGTTGAGGACCAGGCAATCTCCGGCTCCCAGGTATTCCGGCAGGTCTGAGAAACGGCGGTGGCTGATGCGGCCGGAAGACCGATCAAGCACCAATAGCCGGGCCTGATCGCGCCGCTCGAGCGGCGACTGGGCAATCAATTCGCTGGGCAGTTCGTACTGAAGTTGCGAGGTCTTGATGATGTGACTCCGAATTGAATCCTGCAAACTCGCCTGCGGGGATACGCCTCGCGACACCGACCGATAACGGCCCGCAAGAAACACGGAAAAACTTTACTCGGCCAAAGAAGAAATCATACAATGAAGAGTAGTCCGATTCCGAAAAGTAGGGAAGCAATCGCGTCTCTCTGCGTTTTTTCGCATGCTGTGCGAGGAGGCAGTCAGCGGTGGCACCGACATCGCGAGATAATCCCGTTCGGCGATGGTTCGCCGGTTTAGTGGAGGTCAGCTTTCAGGAGCGCGTCGGCCTGAGTGATCCCGGCGTGCTCGATTACCTGACCGACCTTCTTACGGCCTTTATTCACACCGAGAGAATCAGCCTTCTGGGCGATGGAAGCGGCCGAAAGGTGACCGACGTCGCGGAGATGTTGACCGAAGCCCAACTTGGCCCCACCGCTTCCGATGACGAGCGACGACGTAGTGTGTATCGCCACATCGGCGATTTCACCCTCTTCTGGACCGGCGTCTATCCGGAAAGCCTCCGGCGCATGCACCGTCGAGCCGCGCGCGACGACTTGCTCAGCTACCTTGAACAGGGCAAGCGCTCCTACTCGATCGCATCCGACCTTTCGACGGACAACACTGAGCCGCCAGCTCGTCTCCTCACCGTCCTCAGCGACCAATTCGAGTTCTGCGTCTATGGACTGGGCCTGGTCCGCAGGGAATGGGAACGCGGTCTGCCGGATGGGGTCGACTCCAAGAGGATCATCTGGAGCTAGAACCTGCGGCAGTTCGTTCACCCGTGCCCGATTAGAGCTTGCGCTGAGTCATTTCTGATCGCCTTCGACGATTGCACGCGAAGCCATTATTCTGTGGGCATGGACCCTATCGCGTGGCCTGCGCCACCGTCATCGCATGATGAGTTGGGCCGGTGGCTTGACGACACGTACCGGTCGGCAACCAGCCAACGGTTACAGGCGCGACGCAGTGCTACACTGTGGGCATGGGGCCGGCTCTTCACCTTCTCGACGATTCCGGGCGGCGCCTATCTCTATTTCGCCGCCGCTCAGCAATGGGGCGCGGGTTTGGCCGTACTCGGCGTCCTGCTTTTCATGGCGGCGGTGAGGTCCCATGAGCGGGCAATGCGTGCGAAACTGTACGCCGAGAATATCCTACTAGTCGTTGACGAATCGCGTCGGCGCATTATGGGTGAACCGGTCATCCTTCGTGGTGGAGCGGAGCCCGGCGACCTGGCATTGTGGGCATCGCTGTACGGGCAATCCGGCGGCGGTGAGAATCCCGATCGACTCAGCCCGCAGGAAATCGACGATCTTGATATTTTCGGCGAGCGTCTGAGCCTGTTCGGATTGCTCAATCGCGCATCCACGCCTGCCGGCGCGGCCAGGCTTTCGCTTGGACTGACGGCGGCCCCGATGGACAGCGCCACGATTCAAGTCACACAGGCCGCCGTAAAGTTATTGGCGAGCGATCACGCGGCGCGCACGCAATTGCTGGCCTCCTCCGCGCCGATGCGTTCGATGGCGGCCCAATTCGACAAGCTTTACGACACGATTCGCAATGCGACGCCCCTCGAGTATGCGGGCACGGCAAGGGTGATTCGCTATTGGGGGCTTGCCGGCCCGACAGCCCTGCTGATCAGCCTGGCCGGTACACTGGGGTGGCTCAATTCTGGCGTGGGGTGGTTTCCGCTGGTTGCGATTCTCATCATAAATGCCGTGGCAATTCCGAGTTTTCTGCGCGGCGTCAAGGAGCGGCTGCGGCCGTGGCTCGAACTGGAGCCGATTGTTGGAGCGATGCGGCGCTATGCGGAGGACGCGCGATCGATCCTTCCAGATTCTGTCCGCCTTATGGAGATGAGGGCGGCCTTCGATGAATCACTCGCCCCCGGAGGGCTCGCTTCGCTTCATCGCCGCATCCCTTTCGTCTACCTCGGATTGGCGGGCGTACTGCACACGATCATTGATGTCGTCTGCCTGTGGGACCTTCAGGTGCTACTGCTGATCGAGCGGTGCAGTTTGCGCGAGCGCGGGCGGTTACTTCAGGCCGTCTCCGCGGTAGGCGAGTTGGAGATGCTCTGCAGCCTGGCGGCATTCTCGGCGGAGCAGCCGTGCACAAGTTGGCCGCAGTTAATCAACGGTCCCCCGCGCCTCACCATACGAGAAGGACGCCATCCCCTCGTCGGCCATGAGCGCGCCGTGGCCAATACGGCCGTCCTCGGCGAAGGCGAAAACACCTGGCTGATCACCGGCTCGAACATGTCGGGCAAATCCACATTCCTGCGGATGCTGGGGGCGAACGTGCTCCTCGCGAGGGCGGGTTCGGCAGTATGTGCCGTGAACATGACGCTCACCCCGCTGAGAATCCTGACTGACCTGCGCATTCGCGATGACTTGGCGCGCCAGGAGAGTTACTTCCTGGCCGAAGTTCGACAGGTCAGGCGGATGGTCGAGGATGCCCGAGCCGGCGCTCCCATCCTGGCGTTGATCGACGAGCCGTTTCGCGGGACGAATTCCGCCGAGCGGGTGGCCGCGGCCGGGGCTGTTATTGGCTCCTTGATTCGCGGTAGCGGGTTGCATCTGATTGCAACGCATGATGCGGCACTGGCGACAATTGCGGCGCGCGAGGGCGGCGCCAATTATCACTTCGAGGAACGGTTCGAGCAGAGCCAGATGGTATTTGACTATCGCATTCGGCCCGGTCCGGCGCGGGGACGCAACGCGCTGCGTGTCCTGGAGTCGGAGAACTATCCGGGCGACGTCATCGCTCGAGCGCGTGAACTGGCTGCGGAGCTCGGCGACAAATCCCCGGCGTCGGATGGATAGGCGGCATTCGGGCGATTCGCCCAAGAGTTACGTCACAGGTTAGAATGGGACAACTTGTTAGTTGCGTGAGAAAATCGAAAATACGATCGCCAGAGCTGACTTGCCGACGCCGAGCCACGCATGATTGACTCCCACTGTCACCTCACATCGAAGGAACTTCTCCCGCAGATCGGAGCCGTGCTGGTACGAGCCGAGGCGGCCGGTGTGAAACAGTTCGTCACCATCGCCACCGACCTGGCCGACGCAGCCGCGGCATTGGCACTCGCTGAATCTTATGCGCAAGTCCACGTGGTTTGTGGCATCCATCCCCACCAGGCTGGAGAAACCGGGGCGGATTGGCATCGGCAGTTGGCCGACCTGGTCAAGCGCGAGGAAATCCACGCCGTCGGCGAAATGGGCTTGGATTATCATTACGACTTCGCCGACCGGCAGGTGCAGCGACAGGTCTTCGAGCGGCAGATCGTGCTTGCGGGTGCGGAAAAAAAACCCATCGTGATCCACTGCCGAGAGGCCCACGCGGATGTGTTGGCAATGCTGGCGCATTGTGGGCCTCAGCGGGATGTGGTATTTCATTGCTTTACCGGAACGGTGCGCGAGGCGGAGCAAATCCTCGACCGGGGATACTGGATCTCGCTGACCGGAGTGGTCACCTTCAAGCGTTCCGCTGAACTACGCCAGGTGGCAATGCTGATTCCGGAGGAACGGCTGATGATCGAGACGGACAGCCCCTATCTTTCGCCGGAACCAGTTCGGGGCATTCGGCCCAACGAACCGAGCCACCTTCCGTACACGGCGGCGTGCATCGCGCAAACGCGCGGCCTGACCGTCGAGGCATTAACGCATATTACCGCCGCGAACACGCGCAGATTCTTCAATCTGCCGGAGCGAGTCTAGATGACGCAGTATGGCATTGACGCCGCCATTGGCCTGGACCTGGGCGGGACCGCTATGAAGGCAGGTCTCGTCGACCGACACGGGGCCGTGCTGTTTACGCACACCACGCCGACCGAAGCGGATGGGGGCGCGGATCACGTCATCGGCCGGATGGCGACGCTGATCAGCAGACTCGCCGAGGAGGCAAAAGCAGCTTCATGCAAGGTGGCAGGCGTCGGCATCGGCGCGCCTGGCACGCTGAGCCGCAAGGACGGGATGGTCATCTCCCCGCCAAACCTGCCGGGCTGGCACAATGTGCCGGTCGTCCGACTCATCAGCCAGGCAACCGGACTGCCCACCTTGCTGGAGAATGATGCCAACAATGCGGCACTCGGCGAGTTTCACCGCGGTGCCGGGCGAGGTTGCTCCCACATGATCATGCTGACCCTGGGCACGGGGATCGGAGGCGGGATTATCTTCGGAGGCAAATTATGGCGAGGAGCCTTCGAAAACGCCGGTGAGATCGGACATACGATTCTGGTTCCGGCCGGGAGGAAATGCGGCTGCGGGCAACTTGGATGCTTGGAGGCGTATGCCTCGGCACGGGCTACGGTTTCGCGGGCGCTTCAACGAATGGACGAGGGCGAGTCATCCTCTTTGCGAACGATCCGGCAGTCCGGCGCGGATTTGACGACGGAGCATATCGTCGAAGCGATGACCAACGGCGATGCACTCGCGACCGACGTCTGGCGGGAGACCTGTCGTTACCTGGCCATCGCCTGTATCAATCTGCAGCATCTGATGAACCCTGAGCGGATCGTGCTTGCGGGTGGAATGAGCAAGGCGGGCGAGGCCCTCCTCAGTGTGGTTGTGGAGCAGATCGAACAATTGGCTTCGCGGTCGCTCGGCGATCCACCTGAACTGCGCCTCGCGGAGTTGAGCAATGACGCGGGATTCATCGGCTCGGCGCTGAGCGTGTTTGAGGACGGCGCCGCGGGATGAAATGCGCGGATCATCTGCACGGTTGGCCGCAGCTCGACGGATGGATATGATGGGCCGTGTCCATCGACCGGCAGGCATGATTCGGGAGTATTGACGTGACTGAAGCCACCCCCCAGTCGAGCAAGGTTCTGATCGTTGATGACAATATGCAGAATCTGGAGCTGCTGGAGGCCTATCTGGAGGAGCTTCCCGGCGTAGTGACGATCCGCGCGTCGAACGGGATGGAAGCCCTTCAATTGGTGGCCGCGCAGCATCCCGACCTCATCCTTCTGGACATCATGATGCCCAAGATGAGCGGGTACGAGGTGTGCAAGAAGATCAAGTCCGATCCGGCGACGCAGAACATCCCGATCATCATGGTGACTGCCCTGCAGGACCTGTCCGATGTCGAACGCGGCGTGGAGGTGGGGACCAATGACTTTCTGACCAAGCCGGTAAACCGGATCGATCTGCTTGAGCGGGTCAAAAGCTTGCTGCGGCTGCGCCACGCCGCCGCAACCACGCTTCAATCATCAGATTACCTCGACGGCATTGAAGAAGGCCGCGACAAGCCTTGAGGCGGCGATTCGTCCGCTGGATCGTAACGACGCCGAAAGCCGATGTTATCGCAGGCGACCTATGACGTACCTGCGAACCCTGCCACAGGATCGACAAGCCCCTACAGCCGTCCGCGAGGACGATCCGCCGATGCTGCATTGGCTGGCGCCGTCAAAGGCCGGCGGCGTGATCAATGCCATGACCGTCGATCTGGAGGATTGGCCCATCGCCGTGCTTGGCGCGGAGCACGACATCTCCGGGCGGGTCGTGGAAAACACCAAGCGCGTCCTGCAACTACTGGCCTGGCACAACGTCCGAGCAACATTTTTCGTCCTGACCAAAGTGGCCCTGCGCTTCCCGGAATTGATCCAGGAAGTCCATGCCGCCGGACACGAAATCGCCTCTCATGGGCACAGTCACGAACTGCTCACCCAGATCAGCCCTCGGCGATTTGAACAAGATGTCCGACTCAGCATCGAGATCTTGACCGACCTTGTCGGAGAAAGGCCGATCGGCTACCGCGCACCGGCCTTCAGCATCGTCGAAGAGACACGATGGGCAGGGGCAATCCTGGCCGACCTCGGGTTCAAGTACAGTTCGAGCGTGTTTCCGATTCGGCACCCGCGATATGGCATTCCCGACGCACCGCGCGGCGTGCATCGCTGGCCCGGGTGCGGCCTCTTGGAATGCCCTCCGGCGACGGTTCGGCTGATGGGCCGGAACTGGCCCGTTGCTGGGGGCGGCTATTTTCGGTTGCTTCCCGGCGGCGCGATTCGCTGGGCGCTTCGACGGATGAATCGGACGGGAATGCCGGCCGTTGTATATCTACACCCATACGAGCTTGACGTGTCCGGGGTGAGCGAGCACGTCGCAGACGGTATTCAGGTCGAGTCGCGGCGGCATCTGACGCAGGCGCTCTTTCGCAGTCGAGTCGAGCCGCGGATGCACCGACTGCTGGAATCGTTCTCCTTCGTTCCGCTGCGCGACCTGCTCCAGCACAACCTATGAGTCCGTCGCGATGGGCAAGCGGCAGATTGAAGTGCCTTCTCGTCGGCCTTACCATGCGAAAGATGAGTTTGCGACGGATCGCCCCCCTTTTGTTGGTTCTCGCCTTGTTTCCCATCTCCCGATTTGATTGTCGCCATGGCGATGAAAAGGCACCGGCCGAACCAAAGGCGGGAAAACTCGTTCCAGACGCCATCGCGGCAAAATTGATAGAAGCAGGCTGGGACGAGCGCGTGGAGGGTGGACTGGGTCTGTGGGTCTCGGCGGCCCGGCAGGAACTGATCGGCATCCGGGGGGACCGGGTCGAATTCGTGTACCCATGTTCAACGGCGGCCCGGGGGATGGGCAATCGGGAGAACTCCAATCAAACGCCCACTGGCTGGCATAAGATCGAAGAAAGAATCGGCGGCAACGCGCCGTGGGGGACCATTTTCGTCGAGCGAAAATCCACCGGGAAAACCTGGGCAACCGATCAGGTGACCGAGAAGGATTACGTCCTGACCCGGATCATGTGGCTGCGCGGATTGGAGCCGGGGATCAACGCAGGGCCGGGCGTCGATTCGCACGATCGTTACATTTACATTCACGGTACGCCCGCGGAGGACAAGATCGGCACGCCTGCCTCGATGGGTTGCATCCGCCTTCGGAACGACGACGTCATCACACTCTTCGAAACCGTGGAGTCAGGAACTCCGGTTTTGATGACGGAATGGTAGCCGCGACCCCGATATTCATTACCAGGTATAGCGGACGGTGTAGTCCACCGTTTTTTCGCCATCGGCTGGAACGACCACCTCGAAGTGAATCGTGCGGGCATCGATCTTCTGGAACTCATCGCTCGACCTGGAAATCTCCCAGGTCGTCCAGCGATACAGATTCTCCTTGATGATGACTTTCTGATCCGCATTCTTGTGGTTGCGAATATGGATGCGGAAGCTCTCGGTCATCGTCTTGCGGCCCGAGTCCATATTGAAATCGGTCTGGGTGCGCTCTCCCACGACGTCAAAGGCCTGGCCAAGCTTGATCAGGACTTTCTCGTCCTTGGGCGTGTGGTCGATGAGGTCCTCGCCGATGAACTCGAGTGTTCCGTCTGCATCATCCTTCTTGTAGACGCGGAATTTTCCCTTGGGCAAAGGCATGCCCATGTTGCTTTTCTTGTCATTCTTGAAACGCACATAGACATCGACCTTCGGGTTGGATTGTCCGCCAAGGCCGCGATCGAGATTGGGCTGGGCGGTAAAGGTCCAGTAGGCCCCCATGGGGAGGCCATAGTAGACGAGCACCTTTTCAATGGAGACATCGCGGGCGGTTGGGAAGAGCGTGATTTGCTGGGTGGTGTTCGAGAGGATGTCCGTTCGACGCGGGAGGGTGTAAAGGTGGTATTCGAAGAATGATTTTTCTTCGAATCCCGCTGAATCCTTCATAGCCATTGCTTCCATTCTCCCCCCCCCGAGGCCGCCGAAGCGCGCCTGCTCCGGCGCAATTCGCTGCACATCCCCGGCGATGAGTTTCAGCCTGGCGTTCTTGTACGCGGCGCCGGACAGGTTCATGAGCGTGACCCATGCGCCGATCTCCGCCTTGGTATCCTCGGGGTTCAGGAGCATGTTGTAGTCGGCCCGCCACGTAATCCCCCCTGTTTGATAGGTGGTACGGACGACGTGTTCGCCGGCTTCATCAGCCGCGACTTTCCACACCAGGGTCGGTCGAGTGATGAGGCCGCCGGGAAGCTCTCCCAGCTGAACCTGCTGGCCCTGTCCGGACAGGATGCGAACGCCATCCGTGGTGTTCAAAACCAGTTGCCCCTGAGTGGCGGAGAGCAGCGTGCCTTTGACCGTCTCAGACACGTCGCCATGTGTGAGAACGACCGAGATCTCCCGGTCGATGTACTTTTCCATGACCTTGTCAGGGCTGACCAGATCGAACTGAAAGTTCTGCTCCATGACGCTCGTCGCGTCCGGCGTGGTCAGATCGAGAAAGCTCACGGTCGTCGGGTCGATGAATTGAGCCACATCGGTAAAGCGCAGTTCGTTCACGCCCGATTCCAGCCTGACCTTTCGAGCCTCCTTCACTACGCCGAAACCGGGAACCTGCCAGGCAAACATCGGATTGAAGCCCTGCCGCTGCTGGGCGATGAATTGCTGGGGATCGAAACCGGCGGGGTCCGCGGATGAATAAACCGTGACGGCCGGCCCCTCGTCGTCCGCGGCGACGACATCGTCGACCCCGCACAGGCAAATAGCGGTTGAGACAGCAAAGCCAGAGATCAAGCCGAATAGGCGATTGCGAATCATGTCAAATCTCCTTGAAAAACGTATTAGTGATCGGATCATATCGCTCTCGCACATTGGACGCACGAGGCGACCGGGCAGTTCCCGAAATCTCGTCGTTGTAAAGTCGCCTCCGCCGAGGAATTCGCTCACTTTCATCGCACAAATTGCACCGATAATGAGAGCAGATGAGTACCGCACGCTTGCGGATGACCGCCCGGGAACGACAATAAGGGACTGAAAATCATCGTGTTCAGTCGCGCGGCCCACTGGGCCGGCGACTTAGAGGAAAGATCATGATCGTTGTTTTGAAGCCCGGTTCCAGCCAGGATGACATTGACCACGTCTCGCAACTGATTCGCGAGCGCGGACTTAAGGACGTGGTCATCGTCGGCACGGACCGGACCGTGGTCGCAGCCGTCGGGGATGAGCGACTGGTAGACATGTCGGCCATTGAGAGCGCTCCAATGGTGGAGCGGCTGGTACCGATTCTTGCGCCATATAAGGTGGCCAGCCGGGAAATACGCCCCGAACCGTCGGTCATCAAGGCGGGCGGCGGCATGGAGGTGGGCGGCCGGAAAATCGCCGTCATTGCCGGTCCTTGCAGCGTGGAGGGTGAAACGCAATTGATGCGCGTGGCGCATGCGGTCAAGCAGGCCGGGGCACACGGGCTTCGCGGCGGAGCATTCAAACCACGCACCAATCCCTACGAGTTCAAAGGGCTGGGAGAAGAGGGATTGAAGCTGCTGGCAAAAGCCCGGGCCGAGACAGGCCTGGCAATCGTGACGGAAGTCATGAGCATCGACCAGGCAAACCTCGTCGCGGAATACGCCGACGTCCTGCAAATCGGCACGCGCAACATGCACAATTTCAATTTGCTGGTCGCGGCGGGACGAACGCGCAAGCCGGTCATGCTCAAGCGTGGTTGGAGCGCGACTCTGAATGAATTCTTACTGGCCGCCGAATACATCATGAACGAGGGCAACAACGACGTCATCCTGTGCGAACGAGGCATTCGGACGCACGAGACATACGTGAGAAACACCCTTGCCTTGGGAATCATTCCCGCGATCAAGCGAGAATCTCACCTGCCGATCGTCATCGACCCATCGCAAGGGACGGGACACGCGTACATGGTCCCATCCATGAGCCGAGCGGCCATCGCAGCCGGAGCTGACGGACTGATCATCGAAGTCCACGCCGATCCCGAGCATGCCCTGACGGATGGAGCCCAGTCGATCACTCCGGAGGTATTTTCGAATTTGATGAGCGAGCTTGGCCCGATTTCGAAGGCAGTTGGTCGGGAAATTTAGTCGGTGGGGGCGTGGAGACCTGAGATCGGAGGGCACCGGAAGTGGATTGCCCAGTTTAGTGGTAGAACGGGGGGACCGCCGTCCGCATCATGCCATCTAACTGCTTGTCTTACAACATTTTACATCATTCACCGAGATCGAACCGAGGATCGACTGTTGGCAAGCGGTCCGGCGGCCAACTCCAAAACACAGGCGTTTTCGCTTCTCGCTGGGGCTCGGATCGCCTATAATGGCCCATAGGTACGGAGCCTGCCGCAATTTCTCTGGGATATTTCCGGGGAATAATATCTTGTTGTCGCCGGGTATGAAGATATAGTGAGGCGAGAAAAGCACGCGGGACCAAGGCCCGGTGGCTAGGCGAGCAGCTGAACCACAAGGGCTGAAGTGGGTGCTTTGGCAGTTGCGTGCAACCCCAGGGTGGTGGCATTCCAAGATTGTTCGATTTGCCGTATTTCGAGAATAGCGAAGGTTCGGCCGATCAGCTCGAGCCGAGTATGAATAACGGAAGGAGTCCTTTGATGTTTCGTGAAAAGCGCCGTTCAAATGGTTTTACCCTGATCGAATTGCTGGTTGTAATCTCGATCATCGCCGTCCTTATCAGCATTTTGCTGCCGGCGCTTTCCAGCGCGGTTCAGCAGGCTCGTAAGGTGAGCTGCCAGTCCGCCATGAGATCGTTGGGGCAGACCGCTCAATCCTACGCGAGCGACGACCCGAACGGCATCATTGGACCGGTCCACTATAAGGCCTTCAACTTCATCTACGAAGGCTACGCGGAATACGGCGGCGGCCCGGGCACGATGCCCTTCGTGAATTGGGGGCAGGAGTTTGATCCGCGAACGCGACCCTTCAACAACCTGATGTACGGCGCTCGCGGTCTCGTTGCCAATACGGCACCGGGAACCACTGGTGTATTCAAGGAATTCCAGTGCGCCGGCGACGATTTCGGCTGGCAGGAGTGGCCTGGCTTCGGTAGCGACGCGAGAGAGACCGAGACCCCCTACTACAAGGGCAACGGCGTCGCCTTTCGAATGAACAACCTTCAGTTTGAAGGCAGCGGTTCTGGTGGTGGTGGCGTGGTCAATCCTTCTTCGGTCGTGAATGTCGGTGTGTACGGCCGATCCGTTAACAAGATTCCCGATACCTCCCAAGTCATGCAGTTCTTTGAGACACGCGTCTTCCAGACCCTCTTTACTAACAACATCTGGGGCTTCATTGCGCAAGGTGAATTGAGCACCAATCACCGCAAGCTCGGCTTCCTGAATGTTGAGTATGTCGACGGCCATGTCAGTTTTGCCGATTTCGGTGACGACACCTATTACCAGCACGCTTTGCCCGGCACTTATGGCGGGGCACACAACGATGAGACGGACGCGCGCGGTTCCTGGGGACGGTTCGATTGCTGGCCGTCGCCGCCTGTCCCGTTCTGATCGAGTACGTAATGCGTTAGGCCCCGACCCCGGTGTTTTGGCCAACGAGGTTTGCAGGGGGAGGTTGAGCGTGACGGATCGAGTGAGACTACACTAACGCAGAGGAAATAGACGTGAAAAAGGTAATCGTCCCAATCGTACTCGTTGCAGGCATCGGACTAAGCATCTATCTGTGGAGCACCATGGATTCCGCGGATGCCGGCGACAAGAACATCATGACTCAGGCGCAAAAGTACACCTGTGCCGCCTGCAAACAGGAATTCCAGCTGACAGTCGACGAGTCACGCGAGATGCGCAGGGCACGCGGGGACATCTTTTGTCCTCATTGTGGCGCGGCCAGCGCTGCCAAGCACGACGTAAAGATAAACATGGGCGGTCCAACTCTCGGGAGTGGCGATAGCGAAACTGAGGAACAGGCGACCGATGAGGCGAGTAACGATCCCGCGCCGCCGAAGCCGAGCGGTGGTGCTCAGAAGATCAACTGATCTTCCGCCTTTGTAGCCCAAGTAATCTACAAAACAAGTGGAGCCCTCAGAGGGCTCCACTTTTTTGCGCCGACCTTCCGCATTAAGCTTTTCATCGCTTCGACGCAAAGGTAAAATGTTTTAGCTCGATCATGGTCGAGGGATTGAACCGTAAGAGCTGTTTCCGGGAGGAGCGACAATGCGCCGGCGCACCAAGGAGTCTAGTTCGCTCTTGCCGGTCGGCACTTTCGCCGTTTGTTCGATACTGCTGATCCCCACATTCTCAGCCCGTGCCGAGCCGATTCAGATTGGTTTCCTCTGGCACATGCACCAACCAATCTACTACCCCTATGAGTCGCTGCTGGCGACGGATGCGAACAATCGCTACTCATTTAGCGTCGTCGATGTGCATAACCAGCGGTTAGGGCCCTATTCGACCTGGCCGAAGGATGCAATCACGGCGGGCCAGTCCCTACCCCACCTCGGCGCGTCAGTGAGCTTTACAGGGTCGCTGATCGAGAATCTCAACGCCCTGGCCGCGGCGGGAACAAACGGCGGCATGTGGACGAATTGGCAGACCGGCTACAACCAGGGCATCGCCGCAACCACATCGCTCGGCAATCCGCGATTGGACCTCGTCGCATTCGGCTACCACCACCCCTTGATGCCGCTGCTCGACGACCAGGATATCCGGATGCAGATTCGCCTGCACAAACATGTCTACGGACAGACCTGGAGCGCGCAATCAAGCTATGCACGGGGAATGTTTCCGGCGGAGACGGCGTTCTCGACTCGCATGATTCCGGCACTGGTCGCAGAAGGCATCGACTGGGTTCTCGTAGACAACATCCATTTCGATCGGGCATGCGTAGGCTATCCGCACACCAACGCATCCTGCATTTACCCCCCGAACAGGGCGGATCAGATCAACCCCGATCCCGCGGCAAGCGGCGGCGCGTGGGTGCAGCTCAACAATCTCTGGGCGCCCAGTCGCGTCAGCGTGCCGTTCGGATATCGCCCTCATCGGGTCCAGCATGTCGATCCCTCGACCGGCGCCGCCACGCAAATGACCGCAGTTCCCGCGGCTCGCTACGAGGGAAACGAAGACGGCCGCGGCGGATACGGGGCCTTCCTCTACGACCAGGTGATGGACGCCTACTTGCCCTACAACACCGATGCCCAGCATCCGATGTTCGTCGTGCTGCATCATGACGGGGACAATTTCGGCGGCGGCAGCGATGCTTACTACCACAGTAACTTTCAGAGCATGGTGAACTGGGCGAGCGGCGATCCGGACTATGACGTGACCATCATTCAGGACTATCTGGACCGATTCCCCCCGGCAGGCGGTGATCTGATACACGTCGAGAGCGGCTCATGGGCGGGAGCGGACTGCGGCGATCCGGAGTTCAAGAAATGGCTCGGCGATCCGAACGCATCCGGCTGGAGCCCGGATCGAAATAGCTGGGCGGTCTTGACTGCGGCAAAGAATCGCGTGTTCATGGCGGAGTCGATTTCGCCGGCGGTGAGCATGCAAGCGGTGATGACCGGAACGGGGTCGAACACCGAAAGGGCCTGGCACTTCCTGCTTGCCGGAGAAGCGAGCGACCACTGGTATTGGGACGGCAGCGGCGAACCGTGGGACAGCAACGTGACACGGGCCTGCAATCTGGCGGTCGCACAGGCGGACGTGGTCATAGCGGGTCAACCCGACAATACTGCGCCGACCGTCTTCATACCGCAGCGCGAGCCCTACAACCCGGGAGGACTTGAGTGGTCCGCGACGCCGGAGCCCTCGGATTTCGAAGTCTGGACGTATGCCTACGACGTTTCCGGATTGACGAGCGTCACGCTTCGTTGGCGATTCGATCTCGACGGTGTCAACCAGCTGACATCCATTGACAACGAGACCTACGCGGGCGGAGCCGAAGTCGGCGCATGGAACAGCCTGGCGATGGCCATCACCACTGAGCCGCCCCGTCCGGCGAACATCCTCGCCCCGACGCATCGCGCGGCACGCTACGCGGCGATGATCACGGGGCAGGAGGATGTGCTGATTGATTATTACGTCGAGGCGACGGACGGCGCGGGGAACTCGTTTAAGTCCGACATCCAGCACGTCTATGTCGGAAGTTCCGTGCCGCCGGGCGGTGGGGATGTTGTGACGCTGACGCCCGACCCGCCTGTTGCCGGGCAATCAGTACTCATCCAATACGATCCCGCAGGTCGTCCGCTGGCGGGTGCGGCCCAGGTCAAGCTGCATTACGGTTTCAACAATTGGAACCCCGTCGTCAGCCCTGACCCGAGCATGACATGGAGCGCAGGCGATGCGGTTTGGGAATTGAGCGTCGCCGTGCCGGTCGATGCGACTCAGCTGGATGTCGTTTTCAACAACGGAAGCGGCACATGGGACAACAATGGCGTTCAGGACTGGCACTTTGCCGTCACCGGGGGACAGCCGCAGCTTAACTGGCAAATGGACGGTCAACTCGATGCCGACGCATCGCTCGTCGCTCAGAATGGAGCGATGCAACTCTATGCCGGCGTGCGCGGGACAACGCTGTATGTGGCCGCCCCTGACGCCGGAGAGGGCGCCGATCATTTCATCTTCGTGGCAGGTACGCCGGGTTCCCTGCGAGCTTCTCCGTGGGCAAAGGCGGGCCAGGTCGCCAATTGGAGCGCCTTCCTCGCCGATGAGAATAACAACGACTACGAGGGTTGGTTCGACGCCCTCGGTGCGACACAGGCAACCACCGGACCCAACGGCGGATACCTGGAGGGGACCATTGATCTTGCCGGCCAATTGGGGCAGGTTCCCGAAACGATCTATCTGGCATTCGGGGCATACGGCACGGCAGATGGCGGAGCGCTGGCCGCCGGATTGCAGGTTCCGGCAAGCATCAACGGCAACGCTGCGATCGATGCAGGGGAATACGTCGCGTTTCAGACTTTCCTGCGCGGGGATATCACCGCGGACTGGCGGGTCGATCAGTTCGACATTCCTGGATTCGTCGAGGTCCTGCTTGGGAATGATGTGCATGCGGCCCACATTCGGGCTGCCGACATGAACACGGCAAACGGGCCCGACGGGCAGGATATTGCGCTATTCGTTCAGGCGATCGTGGATTGATCGACAGTCCGTTCCTCGCGCGCTTCCGCCGAAGCATACATCGCATCAATCACATTCATGGTGGAGAGTCCATCGAACATCGAAACCGCCGGCGGCCGGCCCGAAAGGACCGCATCCGCGAAGTCGTCAATGATGAGCCTGAAGCAGGACGGCGTTTGGCCTTCCTCCATGGGGTGGTCCTCAGACCCGGTGCGTTGCCAGAGCCGGTAGCGGTCGGCCTGTTGCAGGCTGCCGTCGGCCAGAAACGTGCCCTCGCTGCCATACACTTCGATGCGTCCGCCGTAGTGATGAAAGCAATATGAGAAATCCATCTGCCCTACCGCGCCACAGGCAAACTCGACTCTTGCGGTCAGCAAGTCCTCGACGCCGCGATGGAGATGCAGGTCGTGGCAGCGGGCATCGACGCTGCGAATCGGACCCATCGCGTGCAGGAGGATGTCGAGGGCATGAGGCGCAAGATCCATCGCCGCCCCACCGCCGGACAGCTCCGGGCTCAGCCGCCAGTTCTCAGCGAGTGAATACCAGAATCCCATCTGCGCACGGACGAAGTGAATTCGTCCGAGTTTGCCCTCGCGAAAAAGCTTGATCAACCTCTGGTTGACGGGATGAAATCGCTGCTGGTGCATCAGGCCGAGCGTCTTGCCGCTCTGGTGAGATGCGTCCACCATCGACTTGGCCTGCGACGTACTCAGAGCCATCGGCTTATCGACGAGAACATGCCGGCCCGCCTGCAGGCACCGAATCGTCAGCTCAGCATGCAGGGAATTCGGCGTGGCAATGTAGACCGCTTGGACCGAATCGTCGGCCAACAAATCGGAAACATCGCTGTAGGCAGCGCTCGCCCCAAACGACCCGGCGAATTGCTTCGCCTTCGATTCGTCACGAGAACAGAATGCGACCACTCTCGCCCGCGTTGACTCATTCATCGCAGGGGCCACGCGCTTTTGCACAACTCGGCCACAGCCGATGATTCCGAATCCCAATGATTGAGTGGGAGTTGCCATCGTTAGCGCCGAAGGCCGGTGGAGAAATCTCGAACTACATCTCGCCTTTGAGCCTTCGAGTCATGAGCTCGCTGAGGGTGGCGATGACATCCTTGCCTTCAAAAAGGACGCCATAGACGGCCTCGGTGATGGGCATCTCCACGTCATAAAGGCGAGCGAGCTGAAAGACGCTTTTCGTCGTAGGGATGCCTTCAATGACCGACGGCGTGCCGCCGATCACGTCCTCGACTTTTCTACCCTGTCCGATGAGCTGACCTGCCGAGCGGTTTCGGCCCAGCGGCGAAACGCAGGTCGTCACCAGATCGCCCAATCCCGCCAGGCCGGCGAAGGTCTCGCGCTTGGCCCCCATCGCGACGCCGAGTCGCGTGATTTCGACAAGCCCGCGCGCAAGGAGCGCTGCCTTGGCGTTATCTCCAGCCTTCAGGCCGTCAACGATGCCGGCCGCGAGGGCGATGATGTTCTTGGTTGCACCGGCCAATTCCACGCCGAGCAGATCGTCATTGGTGTACACGCGGAACCATTGCGAGGACAGCGTCTCCTGAACCAGCGCCGCGAGGGACGGATCGTCCGCGGCAGCCACCACGGTCGCGGGCAGGCATTGGGCCAGCTCCGCGGCAATACTGGGGCCCGAGAGCGACGCCACAGGTGAAGGGCCGACGACATCCTGAATGATCTGGCTGGGACGCAGGAGCGTCTCGTTCTCGATGCCCTTGGCCACGCCCGCGATCGGAGTGCCGCTCGGATAGGCGTGGGCGATGCTCATCCAGACACTTCGGATGTACTGGCAGGGCACGGCCGAGATGACGAGGCTTGCACCCGCGAAAACGGCGACCGGATCGGTGGTAAATGAAACGCGCTCGGGGATCCGCAGGCCGGGAAGGTAGCGATGATTCTCGCGCGTACTCTTCAGGGCCGCAATCTGATCGGGATTCCGGCCCCACATGCGGACGTGGATTCCGCGATCCGCGAGCATCACGCTGCACACGGTGGCCATTTGGCCGTCGCCGATCATGGCTACCTGTTCGACCATGAGAGGCTATTAGAATCGCCGTGTCAAAGTCGGGCAACCAGCGATAGGGCCGCGGCCTGGCGTGGCGATGGCGTCGGAGCCTCGATCTTCAACCATTTCAGCACGACATGGGCATCGACGCCGCAAAGCGACTCAAAGGCAAGATCGGCGACAGACAGTTCGGGCGCTATGCCCAGTGAAACCGTCTTCATGCCGGCATCCTGGGCGTGTCGTATGGCTGATGCGGCATCCTCGAATACGATGCAGCGGGACGGCGCCACATCGAGAAGATCGGCGGCCATGCAAAATCGCGTTCGCCCGGCGGAGTCGCGCTCCTGATCGTTTCCATCGACGATGCAATCCAACCGGTCCGAAATCCCCAGGCGTGATAGCACAAGCCTCGCGTTTCTGCTGGCCGAGACCGCTGCGATCTTAAAACCCGATTCGCGAAGACCCCGGATCAGCCGCTCCACACCGGGCAGAATGTCGCCCGCAGTAAGCGATTCGACGGCAGCGAGATAGTAGGCGTTCTTAAGGGCAAGCAGATCCGCAAAGCGCGCTGGAGATACCTTTCGATCGCCAAGGATATGATGTAGCGAGTCCTCGCGCGACAACCCGCGAAGCGCGTCCTTCGCCGCGTCACTGAATGGCAAGCTCTCCTCGCTGGTCAATCGGGCCCACGCCGAAGTGTGAAATCGGGCGGTGTCGGCGATGACCCCATCGACGTCGAAAATGGCGGCCGCGGATTTGACCGAGGCGCATGGAGCCCGGACGGGGCCATGGGCTGTTGGGGCGATCCCTTTTCCCGGCGATTGGGTGATCAGGGTGGCTGTTTCCATGAATTTCTTATCGGCGGACAACGCTCATATCGTGCGTTTTGCATGGTCCGTGGACCCGGGCAGGCCCCAGCATGACTGCGTGGAAAGCACTGATTTTTTCGGCGAAATTGGTGATTACAGTCCTATGGGGTAGAATTGAGACAAGGAGAGGAAAATGGTACCCGGCAGGCGACTTACCCTCGCGGCAGGCGTTGCGGCGATGATTTGCATCGGCGTCGCTCCCTCCCCCGCCCAAGGTCAGCGCAGGGCCATCTTTCAGGCGATTCAGGCCGCGCAATCGAACCGGCGACAGCCGACGCTTCTCGATCAGATGTTTTCCCGCAATCGATCTTGTTCATCAGGCCGGTGCTTTTCACGGCCGACGATCAACTTTTCATACACCTCAAACGGAACCCCTTACGACGGCTTTGCCGAGGCCTCTCGCATCTCTCGGTACAGCGAGACCGGCTTCCAGAACAACTCTATCGGCGGCTTCAATTCATCCAACGCCGCCAATGTTTACGCACCGGCAAACTATCAGATTCCCCAAGCGCCGGGCGTCGCACCCGCGGCCCTCGGCGGCGCTCCATTGTCTCGCCCACTATCCTCGTTGGTCGCCCCATCGAGCCCGTCCTTCAGTCCCGGGCTTGCGCAATACCCGATGCAAGGCACCAATGTCCAACTCGGGGAGGCCTTGTGGCAGCTCAAGAAAGCACGCCAGTCCGGGGCAGACACCGGCAACGGCGGCGCAGGAGCGATGGCCCTGCCGCCGACGGATGTCGCGCCGAGCCACAATAGAAGATCAACGGTTGGATCGGTGGAATCGGCGCTGAAGAGCGGTGCTTTTGCATTTCGCAGGGGCAACTACGGCCTTGCCGAGGTCGAATACCGCGAGGCGATGAACCGGGGATGCACCGACGCGAGATCGAGGCTGGGCCTGGCCCTCGCGGAGTTCGCACTGGGCCGATACGAAGAAGCGGCGCGCGTCGTACAATCGGACCTGATCGCCTCACCGTCACTCAATCGCTCGTCGCTCAGCGTGCGATCGGCATATCGCCGACAAACGGATTTCGACGCCCATCTCCGGGGACTCTCGCAAGCCCTGGCGGATCAACCGGATAATTTGGATTATCTCCTGCTTGCCGGGTTCATGCAGTACTTCTCCGGCGACAAGTCCGGGGGACTGGTCAACCTCGAGCGATACGCGTCATCGGCAAACGCTGATGCCCGGATCGTGTCCTTCGTGCGCCAACTCGCCGCAACAGCGAATCCCTGATTGCCCAATCCTTCTCCCTCCCCACCGCCTTGAGTGCGCCGCGAATCTTCGCTAGGATTCCCGTCGCCTTGGAGAGGTGTCCGAGTGGCTGAAGGAGCCGCATTCGAAATGCGGTCTGCGGGTAACTGCAGCGGGGGTTCGAATCCCTCCCTCTCCGTTTCATTTTGGAGGCTGTACGCAAACTCCTGAGACTCTCGAACTTACGAGAGCTTCAAGTTTGTTGACTGCCCGGTCGCACTGATCCCGCCCCAACGATGTGAACCGCCGTTTACGGGCCAGATAGCATCAACTCACGAACGACCAATTGCCCTCATAGAAGAATCGCTCGCGCGTGATCTTGTCGTTCTTCACGGTATGAACGGCGATCTCTTCGAGCGTCTTGCGCTCGCCGGAGTCCCTGCGCGTCACGTCGAAAGTAATGCGGACGGCGAACTCGCCGGGCTCATTGAAATAAGGGCCTCGCACCTTCTCGCCGTGAATGGTGTTGGCGGCCGCCCATTTTTCGGATTTCTTGATAATTTGACCTTCCCCACGATTCGTAGCGAAGGTCACACAATCGGGGCGAGAAGATTCGAACTTCCGACCTCTGCGTCCCGAACGCAGCGCTCTAACCAGGCTGAGCTACGCCCCGTAGCGTAAGCCCCTCATCGTACTAGGCCACGGTGCAATTGCAAGTCATCGGCCGCATCCGGCCGCATCCCCAAACGATCGCCATTGAGCCGCTCACCGCTGCTCGCATTGGCCGGATTGATCCGATACAAACAGCGTAGCGCGTCGGCTTCACAATCCTCCGGATTACCGGCCGGCGCGGTGAATCGGGAGTCGGACTCGGCGGTCCCGACCGGCCCCCGGCACGAATGGGCGATTTGATTTCAGGGAATTTGACGCTGTCGAGGGCGACGGCACTTCCATATAATCCACCAAACCCGCGTCAGGAACGGACTCGACCCGGAGCTTTCTGAATATGGCAACACACAGCGCGTCCCATCACGATGACCACGGCCCTGATGCCCATCACGGTCATGAAGATCACGAGCCGATTGTCTTCCGCATTGCCCGTCAGGATCGGCCCGGAGCGGCTCGATATTGGCAGAGCTTCTCGGTGCCTCGCGTTCCCGGCATGAACGTGATCTCGGCCCTTCAGACGATTGCCGCCAATCCGACGCCCATCGGCGCCGGCGCTGCGACGACACCGGTCGTCTGGGATTGCAACTGCCTGGAGGAGGTCTGCGGCGCCTGCACGATGGTGATCAACGGACGCGTCCGGCAGGCATGCACCGCTCTCGTCGACAACATCGGCCGCACCGATGCCGGCGAGATTGAGTTGGAGCCGATGACCAAGTTTCCGGTGGTGCGCGATTTGATGGTCAATCGCCGGCGCATGTTTCGAGGGCTCGAGCGCGTGAAAGCGTGGATCCCGGTAGACGGCTATTACGACGCAGGCCCCGGTCCGGGCCAGAGCCCCGAAGATCAGGAAGAGGCTTATCCCCTTTCCGAGTGCATGACCTGCGGATGCTGCATGGAGGCATGTCCACAGTACACCAAACAGGAGATCGTTCGATATCCGGGAGAGTCGGACGCCGACTTCTCCAAACGGGAGAATGCGGCATACGATCAGAATTTCATCGGCCCCGCCGTGATTTCGCAGACCGTCCTGTTCAATTCTCATCCCACGGGAAAGATGAGCGCCTCATCGCGTCTTGAGGCCCTCATGAGCCCCGGCGGCATCACCGATTGCGGCAACGCTCAGAACTGCGTCAAGGTTTGCCCCAAGGAAATCCCGCTGACTCGATCCATCGCCCGGGCAGGTCGAGACACGAGCATTCACGCCATCAAACGCTGGTTGAGTAAGTAGCCCAATGCTCGTCATGCGTCGTTATTGCTCGCGCAGGAATTCGTGGCGATGACCGCATCGAGTGATCAGGCACACCATGGGCTGGATACCAGCGTGTCGGCATATCCCGATTCACACTTGTCGAATTCCGGCAGACCCGGCACAGGCTCGCCGAAAACGAAGCTGATTCTGAGCCTGATTCCCCTCGCCGCTCTGGCGATTTGGTTTGCCTACATGTGGTATGTCAGTGGCGTGATTCCGGGCAAGGAGAAGTACGCCAATGGGGCGATCAAGGCCGAGGGCTATTTGAAGCGAGAGAGTCTTGGCGAGTACGTTCGCCACGGACATTGGACGACGTACTTTGAGAGCGGCGCGAAGTCGGGCGAGGGAATGTACGACATGGGGGCGAAGACGGGCAAATGGACCTACTGGGATGAAATGGGAGTGCAACGGACTTCACCGCACGCATCCGACAATGAGGATGCCGATCGCGCAGCGACCGCCGGTCACGACCAGCCGCCGTCAGACTAACGCCGCGCACCCTGCCCCCGCACCCGATGCATTTTGAATCGTTGAATAGCGTAAGTCGTCGGAGTCAGCGGGCACCGGCATTTGAGGCGTCCACCACCGTGTGGGCGTCGGTTCCCAGACCATTCCACAGGCGATTCGACGCGATCGGATCGCTTCCATCCGCGTCCGGAAGAACGACGCCTTTCTCATCCAGTCGATATCCCAGTTCCGCAAGCGATGACAACGCGGCGTGCCCGTCGGCAAAGCTGACCACCGCCTGTCCGCGATGTCGCGCCTCGGCGGGAGAATGCTGGATCGGGCCATCCGAGGAACCGGGACCGAACTTGAGCGCGTTCTTTTCACGGGCCAGGCGAGGCGGGTCGAGCGTATAGGAGTGCTTGCCGTGGTCCGGGTGACCGCCGCGACTGTCGGCGAAAACGACCGTCTGGGCCGAGGCCTTGATGCTGTTTTCCGACACGGCGAAATTGTCGAACGCAGGCGGATTCGAATCCGTGCGGGCGTTGCCCAAATACTGATAGTTGTAGCCATATGCCCCGTTGCGAATATCCCTCGCATCCGGCCCGGTCAGACTGGGACAACTGAAATATCCGTTGTTCATGCTGCGCGAGTAGGAATCGCTCCAGGATGACAATCCGTCGGCGGGCGGTGTAATCACGGGCCCGAGTTCAAACGCCAGAAACCACTGCCATCGCGGCTCGGCGGCGCCGTACTCATTCACGTATGTGACGCCGTTGACCTTGGAGAGCCGCATCGGCGGATACCAGCCGCCTGATTTCTCCAGGTACATAACGGACGCAACGCCCATTCGTCGCAGATTGGATAGACAAGTGGTTCCCTGCGCGGCCTTCCGGGCCGCACTCAAGGCGGGGAGCATGATTCCGACAAGAACCGCGATGATTGACATGACCACGAGAAGCTCGATCAAGGTAAACGCCCCGCGATGGGCGCCGAGGCTCCAACGGCAAGGTTTGAACGAAGAGATTCCCTCGTAAGGTCGCTTGCGTATGTGGACTGTCGTATTCGCGACTTGTGCCCGCGACGATTGCTGCCGGAATGCCAACATGACTGCACCTCACCTGTGGTTCACTTTGCCGCTTAATGCGTCGTCGAACCTCCGCCGTGGCGTGCCGGACTCAATCTGGTTCGTCCGGATGCGAACGGGCGGGTTTCGCAGCGGCTGAGCCTTGCCACGCAGTGAACGATATTGAGACTCAGTCTCAATGTCAAGCTGGATAGTTACGTGGAGAAATGTGATATAAAGCAATTCAAACAAATGCTTTACGATCACCATATGTCTGCGCTCGGTAGGTGGTACGCCTTAAGTTGGACTCCCGAGAGTGATCAATTGAACCGAGTCGCCCGGGTTTGGTATGCTCGGTCTTGGTCATCGTCATTGGGGGGCGGGTTTATCGCCCCATCGACGCGCCAATCGCCGTTTTTTCGACTCACTCATCGGCCCCGACGTCGCACAAAGACCGCTAACTCCCCCCTGTCAGGGAGTTTCGTGACTTCTGCCGGGCTTCGACGTGAAGTCGGCGGCCTATCATGACGAATTTCTTGCGATGTCTGAGCGCAGTGGCTCTCGGTCTTCGCGGGAAGCGAGGGTACTTGGTCGCGCATGACTCGCCCATGGGGGGGCGACGCAGGCGAGTCGCACTTGTGCCGCTGGTTCAGTGGCGGGCGTCACTTGCAATCGTCATGACCTAAACACAGCGTTCGCCAGGCGCGAAAGACTTTGAGTGCCTTCCGGGGGAAAGAAGCGGCAGATGTGTGAATCAGTAACGAAGCTGGAGGCGGGTATGGGTCGGAATTTCCAACTGAGGTCCTTGTTTGTTCTTGTCGCCTTGACGGGCCTGGCGGTGATAGGTTGCCGGAACAGCATGCCCCACTCGGCCACATGGCCTGCAACGGGCGACACGATTCCCACACATCCCAAGCCTCCCGAGGGCGGCTACTACACCGATTGGGACCCGTTCGCCGGCACGATTGAGGTCGACCCGGTCGAGGCGGTTAATCCCGTCAAGACGCAGCATGTGCTGATCGCCACCGTGCGCGACAAAGACGGCAAACCGCTCCCGAATCGCCGCGTCGAGTGGATCATCGCCGAAGGCAGTGTCGGCACCATTATCGAAATCGATGAAAGCGGGTTCCGCGCCAGCCGCGGCTACAAGCTGACCAACACCTTCGCCGTGTCACATACGAATAACTTCAAGCACGTCATCACGCGCGGCACCGAGGACCCAGACGATGACCTCGTTCTCGACGAGGGGCAGACCTGGTGCGTCATCAGCTCGCCCGTGGAAGGCGATACGCACATCATCGCATACTGCCCGGCGATCTATGACTGGACCAAGCACAAGGTCTTCGCCGTCAAGCATTGGTACGACGTCGGCTGGGAGTGGCCGCCTGCCGCCACCAACATGGTCGGCACGCCGCATGAACTTGTGACGCGTGTCTTCAAGCATTCGGACGGCTCTCCCCTGGTGGGCTATAAAGTCGTCTACAAGCTCGCCTCCGGCCCCGACGGTACCTTCGTCCCGGGTGGATCGACCAGCGTCTCCGTTCAGTCCGATTCCGCCGGCCTCGCCAAGGTCACGCTCAATCAGGACGCGCCGGTCGAAGGCGTGAACGACATACAGATCGACATCATCCGTCCGGACGATGTGCAATGCTGCAAGCCCGGTGGTCACATCGCGACGGGCCACACCACGAAGACCTGGCTCGCGCCACAGATCGACATCACCAAGAACGCCCCACCCCGCGCGGAGGTCGGCGAAGAATTCGATTACAGCATCGTTGTCTCCAACCCCGCGCAGATGGCCGCTTCGGATGTCACGGTGCGTGACACCCTCCCGAACGGAATCTCCTACGTTGCCAGTCGGCCCGCGGCGACCGTCGCAGGTCAGGACCTTTCCTGGTCGATCGGCGACCTGGCGGGCGGCGGAAGTGTTCCCATCGCCGTCAAAGTCACGGGCCAGCGCTCCGGCACTTATCACAATTGTGCCGACGTCACCGCGTCGAACGGCCTGTCTGACAACGATTGTGCTGACACGGTCATCGTCGAACCCAAGCTTGCCCTATCGATGAACTGCCAGGTGGAGATGATGCTCTGCGATCCGCTCCCCTACCGCGTCGTGGTCACCAATACCGGCGACGGTACGGCCAGGAATGTCATGGTCAAAGTCGATCTTCCTGACGGTCTGGCCACCAATGACGGCCGTGGGTCGCTCTCCTTCTCTGCGGGCAATCTCAGCGCCGGTCAGAGCAAGGAAGCCGCCTTCAATCTGAAGGCCTCGCGCCAGGGCGGTTACGCGTTGCGGGCAATGGCCAGCGCCGACGGCGGCCTTTCCGCAGATGCGGGCTGCGACACGCGGATCGTCATGCCCAAGCTGGCGGTCACCAAGACCGGCCCGCAGATGCGATACCTCGGTCGCCCGGCAAGTTACCAGATCACCGTCTCAAATGAGGGTGACGCCCCCGCCAAGGACACCGTGCTCGTCGACACCATGCCCGCGGGGATGGAGTTTGTCAGCGCCAGCGACGGCGGCCACCCCGGCCAGGGCGGCATCATGTGGAACCTCGGCACGCTGTCACCGGGCGCATCCAAGTCGGTGTCGGTGGATATGAAGGCCATGCGGATCGGTACGATAAGCAATACTGCAACGGCCCGCGCGTTCTGCACCGAGGCCTCCGCTTCATACACGATGAACGTCGAGGGCGTACCGGCCATTCTTCTGGAAGTCGTTGACGTGCATGACCCGATCGAGGTCGGCGCCAACGAAACCTACGAGATCACGGTCGTCAACCAGGGCTCTTCAGAGGGAACGAACATCAAGATCGTCGCCACGCTTCCGCAGGAGCAGGAGTACGTCTCCGCCGACGGACCGACGAATGCGGCTGCGGAGGGCAAGACGATCACCTTCGCACCGCTGCCCCGCCTGGATCCCAAGGCGTCGGCGGTCTATCGGCTGACCGTCAAAGGCACGGCCGCGAACGATGTTCGTTTCAGGGTGATGATGACAAGCGATCAGGCGCAGGAGCCGGTCGAGGAAACTGAAAGCACGCACATCTATTGATGTGTCGCAAAGGACGAATCGGGGGACGGCGCGACCTGTTGAAAGATGCCGGTCGCGTCCAACTCCTTTGACAGTTGTTCGAATCAGGTTGGGTCCAGCAGGCCCCGGCCATCAGACGTAAGGAGACGGCGATGTTGCGTCAGGGACAGACGAAGTGGTTCGTGGCTGTAATCTGTACAGCTTTGTTTGCATCCATGTCGTTCGGCCAACAGGGAGGCGATCGTCGCCCGCGAATGGGAGGCACCGCCGAGAAGCCTGAAAGCCAATCCTCGAAGCCTGCACCAAAGACCGTCCCACCGATGCCCGCAAAGGTCGAGGCCCCTGTTTCGAGGTCCGACCCGGCAGAGCAAATGCGCGAATCGCCAGCAGATTCGCCGCCCCCCGCTCGTTTATTCAGCACCCCTCCAACCGAGTCGACGAAGATGATCCGCTCAACGCCGCCCTCGCACGCCGCGTCGGCGTCGCCGGTAGTAACCCAACCGCGACGGGATCAGGTCAGCCGCACGCAGACTTACTATCCCTCAGGCGATCGCGCCACCAGTGCGATTCTCCTGGAGCGAAGCGTTCCCGCCGAGGATCGCGTAGGCGAAGCTTTCTCCTACGACATCACGCTCACGAATCTGACCGGCCATGACGTCAGCGAACTGTCCCTCACCGAGAAACTGCCGTCGGCGTTTAACCTGTCCAGCTCGACGCCCTCAAGCGCTTCGTCCGGTGATCGATCGTTGAGTTGGTCGCTCGGCACGCTTGCCGCCCGCCAGTCCACAACGATCAAAGTGACCGGGTCAGCCGCGTCCGTCGGCGAGCTGAACTACTGCGCCACCGTCACCTTCAAGACCGAAATCTGCGGTTCCAACCGCGCCGTTCAACCTGAACTGGGACTCACGCTGACCGCCCCGGCCGAAGTCATCCTTTGCGACCCCATCACCCTCAAGTATGTCGTTACGAATCGCGGCTCCGGCGTTGCCCGGAATGTGAAAGTAAGCGGCGCACTCCCAGCCGGCTGGACCGCCCAGGACGGCCGGGCAAACGTGTCGTTCTCCGCCGGCGATCTGGCCGCGGGCCAATCGCGCGAGTTCAGCATCACCACCAAGGCATCCGCCACGGGACGATTCAGCAGCACCGCCAATGCCGTTGAGGACGGCGGACTCACTGCCGACGCATCCGCTGACACCGGCGTCACGGTTCCCAAGCTCGCCCTCACCAAGAGCGGTCCGCAAACCCGCTATCTGGGCCGACCGGCCAAGTACGACATCACGATCTCCAACAACGGTGACGCCCCGGCGAAGGACACCGTCATCGTCGACGACGTCTCCAGCGGGGCCCGCGTGACCGAGGCGGGCAGCGGCCAGGTTTCCGGCGGACAAGTCACCTGGCGCGTCGGCACCATTGAGCCGGGCGCTTCGCAGTCGTTCTCGATCTCGGTGGTGCCCAATCAGATCGGCACGATCACCAACAAGGTCTCTGCAAAGGCATATTGCGCCGAGGCCGATGCTGAAACGACGACCGACGTCATCGGCATCCCGGCCATCCTGCTCGAAGTGGTGGACAACGATGACCCGATCGAGGTCGGGGCGAACGAGACCTACGATATCATTGTCATCAATCAGGGCTCAGCCGAGGGGACGAACATCGCCATCACCTGCACGATCCCGCCGCAGCAGGAGTACGTTTCAGCGGATGGTCCGACCGCCGCAACGGCTCAAGGCAAGATTGTGACCTTCGCGCCGCTGCCCCGGCTCGACCCCAAGGCCAAGGCCACTTTCCGCATCACCGTCAGAGGCACCGCGATGGCCGACGTGCGCTTCCGAGTTTCCATGATCAGTGACCAGCTCCAATCGCCGGTCGAGGAAACCGAGAGCACGCACATTTACGAATGACATCGTGCGCGCTATCCATCGATCGCCCCGCGGCTATTTGGCGTGACATTCTAGACACAGCTCCACGCTGGTTACGCGAAGCGCTGCATGAACATCTGTCGCCAATTGCGAGACCGCCCCGAGCGGCGAGCCGCTTGGAAAGAGTCCGGCCTCATGGGGGTTATGGCATGAGTAGCAAGTAACCTTGGCGTCACTGAGCGGCAGTTGCCCCGAGCCGGCAGCCAACACATCCTGAATCTCCTGCGACGCCGGGCGATCTACATGACCGATCGGAGAAACGTCCCAATGCCGGGTGTGGCAGGTCAGGCAAAGTTTTGACGACGCGGAATGGAGCATCGGCTCGCCCCGCCGCTTGCCGTCACCGGGAATCGCCGGTGTCCGCGAATGACAGAACAGACAGGACTGCTCGATCACACCCCCATCGGCGGCCAGATTCTTATGAGGGCTGATCCGCCACGACTCGGCCGGCTTATGACACTGCGTGCAAAGCGCCAGCGGCTGATCCACTTCAAAAACTCGCAGCATCGAGGCATTTTGAAGGGGTCGAACGGCGTCCTTGCTGCAGTGCCGACGAATGTCGTGGCAAGTCAGGCAGCCAAGACGCCCGTCATTGAGCGGCCAGTCATCCGGCGGCTGAATATCTCGCGTCAATGCAAGCCGCCCCACCGGATGCGCCTCTGCCCGTGCCTTCTTCCCGTCGTGACACGAAAGACAGACTGTGTCCACGTCAGCCGCGGGAATGGCGCGAGGTGCGCCGCCGCCGGACGGACTGTGACACGTCCTGCAGTCACCGGCCGACCAATGTGGGTTGATGGTTTCACCGGCCCCGGCCGATGACGAACCAGTTGGCTCAACTGAACGTTCGCCGCCGGCGACAGACGACGATCCGCCCCACGCGTAAACGCGAATTCCCGGTCGGAGCAGTTGCTCGGCGACCAGAACAAAATACTCCGCCGTGAAGCCTTCGGGCAGCAGCGCATCTTCAATCGGGCATTCCCTCGTCACGCAAACACCACCCGGTACGCTCAGCGCTCCGAGCCCCGTCCCGGGCTCGCCGAATGCCATCAGAGGTTGCCCGCGCGAGTCGAAGCAGTGCACGCGCTGGGATGCCGCGTCGGTTACAAACATGACGCCGTCATCTCCGACGGCTACACCTTTCGGACGACCGAAGGTGCCGACGATATCTCCCGGACCGCCGACTTTGCTGACGTATATGCCGTCGGGGCTGAGAATCTGCACCCGGCTGTTGAGTTGGTCGACCACACAAATGTCGCCGGTCGGCGTTTGCGCCAAGCCGAGCGGCATGCCGAACTGTCCGTCGCCCGCGCCCCGCTCCCCAAAAGAACGGAGGTGATCCCCCGTGGCGGTTTCAAAGACTTCAATGCGATGTCCGAGGACGTTACTGACCCACAGCTCATCGCCGACGACTAACATTCCCGCCGGTCGATACGGTCGATCGCGCACGCCGTACTGACGAATCAGTCGACCACTCGGACTGAATCGAAGCACCGCCCCGCTTCCGCCGCCGTCCGCAATCAACCAGTCACCATCAGGCATCGCGATGGCTGCGACCGGTCTGGATGGCCGCGGGGAAATCTCCAGCGCGCACAGGGCCCGTGATGGTTGATCCCATCGCAGCACCATACCGAGGGCGGCGTCGCAGGTCAGGAGTCCGTTAAGGTCGTTGGAGACCGAAAGCGGTCGAACGAACGACATCGGCGGCTCGGGCTCCTCGCCAAAAAGAATGATGGCCAACTGCCGCTCGGACTCGCTCGCCCCGAGACCACTGCGCAGGTTTCCCAAAGCCACGACGCGCGGCGATTGGGGCGAGGGCGGATAGATACGGCCGCTGGACTGGCTCAATCGCTCATTGGAGTCCACGCAGGAGCCGACGGAAGATGCGCTGATCGCAGCCGCGACCACCAGGGCCAAGCGTAGGTTCATGCGTCTCATGCGAAGCTTCACGAAAAGGAAGTCTACAACCGATGGCAGGCGAGGCACAGCCGGCTTGCGTCATTGCGATCCACCAGCATCCCCTCGACCCGGTGCGAATTGTGAGGATCATGGCAGGAAATGCACTGCACCCGGCCATCGGGCAGCTTGATCCGGCCGCTCGCCGTCACGGATGCGGCGTCGTGATACGTCGGTTCAGTCAGCGGATACCTGGCGCCGATTGGGTGGCTGGTCAGACTGCCTGTCCCGATCCACGATCCGCCGATCTTGCCCGGTCCCCTGACCGAGTGCCCATAGCTATACACATCCCGGGCCGTGATCCCGTCGTGACAACTCAGACATAGCAGTGAACTGGCGTCCAGCTCCACATCCCGCGCCTGATACGAGCGAGCAGCCTGGTAAACCTGCGGCCGTCGATCCAGAAGCGGGGCCTTGCCAAGCGAGACGTGCGGAGTATGACACGGCGTGCACAGGTCGAGTGCTGCGCCGTCCGCCTGCCGGAAGTCATGGGCGCTTCCGATCAGCCCTCTCGCCCATCGCGCATCCGGCCCGGCGACCGAATCAATCGACCCTGAAGCTGACGACGCGCCTTCGGGACCATCTTCGGTCTCACCCGGCTGACCGTTTTGAACGCATGACGCCACGAACACAGCCGCGACCAAAATCGCCATTCCTCGGACAGGCCGGAAGCTGGGTGTACGAAAACGCAGCCGGAGTCGGCCGGATATGAACTTGAAGATCGACCCGGGTCGTGCATGCGGCGTCAGGCTCATGAACGGCGATATATAACAGCGAACGACGACATTGTTAAGCCGCGCCCGGACATGTGCGTGCGGGGGGCGGCCAACCACCTGTCCCGGGGCAATCTACCCCAACCGGCCGTTAAACATTAAATGCCCACTGAATCTCGCCACCTTGTAAGATATGCCGCCAATGCGGTTGATCTCCGTCGTGGATCCCCATCGCCCTACTTGTTTGAGGCCCGCATCGAGTAAATGAGGCTAACAAGCCACATCCTCCTGTACGCGGTTTTGGGCGTTGGCGCCATACAGCCCTCAGGGGCCCTCGGCGAAGCAACATCCTCCGATGAGGCGTATCGTGAGGAGCCTATGGATCGCCCCTCGCCCCGCTTCATGAGCATCGAGGAACTTACCGCCGATGTGGGGTTTGAGTCCGAGCTTCAGTCGCGAACCGTACGCACTGACTCGCTTGGATGGGGCCGGCCCCGATTCGCACAGAGGAACAAGCAATATCGCTTTCAGGAGACGCTTGGCCTCACCGGACGCGGCAGCCTGATCGACGAGCGCGTGCTTCTGTACGACGCGATGATCCGCGGCGGACTCTCGCAGGAGCGCTTCACCGAAGACAGTTCGAGCCTGTTCTTCGACAAGGGGAGTTCGCCCAACGGGACCATTTTTGAATACGACCTGAGACTGCAGGCCTTCCCCGTCGGCAAGGTCGCCGGCTCGGGATACGCCTCGAAGCTCGATGATCGGATACCCCGACCCTTCCTTCCAAGTCTCGATCGGACGCGCGAAAAGTACGGGGCGGGGCTTTTCTATAACGATCCCAAACTGCCGATGCGACTCACTTTCGACCACTTGTTCGACGACATCACCAGCCGATCGAACTACCTGCAGGATGACCAGGAGCAGGGCGAGGATTCGCTTCGCTATGAAACGACATGGCAACCGACCGAGAATCATGCCCTGTCGCTCGAGTTTGAGCATGAACGCCGCAGCGACAGATACTCCGGCACGAACACCCGATTCGACACGACGCGCAATTACTTCTCACTGAATGACGCCATCCAGTTCGGCCTGGACAACCGCAGCCGATTGGACACGCTCCTGCGCGTCGAAGAGGAGCGGGGCGACCTGCCGCGCGACGTCTTCGAGTTCGCGCCGCAGTTGCGTCTGCAACACACCGACTCGGTCTTTACCAACTACAAGGCTCAGTACCTGAAGGAAAAATACTTCGATTTGGAAACCGACACCTGGCGAGGCGATTGGGGAATCACCCACCAGTTCAAGGACATCCTGACATCCTCGCTCGGGTTCTACGGTCTGCAGCAATCGGCCGTCGAAAACGCCGACCTGAGCGAACTCGGGGCCCTGGCCAATTTCGCGTTCAGCAAGAAAAATGATTCCGGCATCTTCTCCAGCAACCTGTCTTATCTTCACTCCCGGACTTCAACCGACGATGGGCGGCAAAGCGGCGTCGTCATTGATGAGTCCGTCACCTTCCGCGACCCGCTGTCGAGCTACCTGGCCCATCCGAATGTTGACTTCGGCTCCATTCATGTCCGCGACGCGAACGGCCTGAGGGCCTACCGGCGCGGCATCGACTATCGCGTCCTGCGTATCAAGAACAACATCGCGCTGCAGCGCATTCCCACCGGCCTCATCCTTGACCGACAGACTGTGCTCGTCAGCTATCGCTATCGCGTGTTCGACGACTTCAAGGTGGATCGTGACCGCATCGACCTGCGCGTGCAGCAGGACTTTGAGATGGGTCTCACGCCTTACTACGCTCTGTCATGGCAGGACGAGAAGATCGACCCGCAGGACTTTCTTCTTTACCGGGATCGGAACATCAACCGCCATCGAATCGGCTTTACCTATCGCACAGATAAGTGGTCGGCAGGTCCGGAATACGAGTTCAACGACGACTCCATTGACCCCTATCACGCCCTGCACGCCAATGCCGACGCCATCCTCTTTCAAAACGATCGGCAACAGCTCAACATCCGCGGGGCGGCCTCGCACTTCAGATTTGAAGGGCAGCAGTTTCTGGAACAGCGCCGCACGACGCTGGTCGATCTCGGCCTCACCCACCGCTACGCCCTCGGCCCCCGACTCGAAGCAAACTCGGCGGCTCTTTACCGCTACCAGACGGATTCCCTCTTCGGCGAGACCAACGGCGTTGATCTGACGGCCTCCATCTCCTACAAGATCGGGTACTTCACCGTCTTCGTGGAAGCGGAGTACGACATGCTCGAGCTCCCCTACTCATCCGATGATTCGCTCGGTATCTGGCTCAAGGTGCGCCGGGAGATTCCAATCATTGGGAGGCCGCGCGGATGACGCAGACATCGAGAATGGCCGCGACGATTCTGCTCCTCTCCGCCCTCAGCGGCTGCCAGGAACCCGTGCGCCCCATCTTCGAAACGCACGATTCACCGATCGTGTGGCCCCCGGCGCCCGACCAGCCGCGCCTCCAATACATTGGCTCGCTCTCCGGCGAGTCCAGTCTTAACAAGCCCAAGCCTGTAACGCTGAAGTCGCTACTCGCCGGACCGGAGCCGACCATCGGTTTCTCCACCCCCACAAGCGTGGCGGCACGCGGCGACGACATCTTCGTCTGTGACGGTCAGAATCAGGCGGTCTACCACCTCAACCTCGTCACGCGAGACTTCCGCGCTATCACCCACGCAGATGGTCAGCAGCTTGGCTGGCCGATTGACGTGACGCTCGCTGATCAGCATATCGCCATCGCGGACAGCAAGCGCGCCGCGGTATTTGTCATGACGACGGGCGGCGCCGATGTTCGCGCAATCGGCAAGGGGATGCTGAAGAGACCTTCGGCCGTCGGCTGGAGTCCGCAGCGCCGCGAATACTGGGTTCTCGACACGGGCGCTCACGCCTGCGTGATATTCGGCGAGGACGGCGCCGAGAAATCCCGCCTCGGTCAACGCGGCGAAAGCCTCGGCGAATTCAACTACCCCGCAGGGCTGGTTTGTGATGATCGCATCGGGACCGTGATTGCCGACTCGATGAATTTCCGAGTTCAAACCATCGACGCCGCAGGGCTGGCAAGGAACATGTTCGGAAAGAAGGGCGACGCCGCCGGTGACTTTTCCTTACCGCGCGACGTGGCGACGGATTCCGACGGTCATATCTATGTGCTCGACAATCAATTTGAGAATGTACAGGTATTTGATCGGGAGGGTCGGCTGCTGATGGCATGGGGGCAGGAAGGCCGCGGGCCGGGCGAATTCTATCTGCCCTCCGGAATCTCAATCGACGCCCGAGACCGAATCTGGATCGCGGACACTTACAACCGGCGCGTGCAGGTGTTTCAATACCTGCCGGAAAAGGCAATAGCCGGCAACGAAGAGCAACAAGCGAAATGAAGCTGCATTCAAAATCTTATGACGCGGGCCAACGCATCCGGCGGAATGCAGCATGCATTCGTTCAATTCGTGTCTTGGTTCTGATTGTTGCCATCGAGTCGTTGCCCCCGGCGCGCGCCGATGAAAGCGTGGTTCTGTCGCCGCACAATCTTTCCGCCGCGGGCCGTGGGACTGTGCGAGCCCTGAATGAGAGCGAAGTCTGCATCTTCTGCCACACGCCGCACAATGCCGATCCGCAGGCCCCGCTCTGGAACCGTTATAACCCCACGACCCACTACCGCATCTACACCAGCAGCACCACCGACGCGCGGATCGATCAGCCGGGCGGACCCAGCAAGATGTGCCTCTCGTGCCACGACGGCAGCATCGCGCTGGGGCTTGTCCTCTCGCGATCCCCCACCGATCCGATCGCCATGAATCAGCCGTTCATGCCGACCGACACGAGCAACCTGACCAACGATCTATCCGACGATCACCCGATCGGCCTGCGTTTCGATCGACAGCTTTCCAATCGTGATTCACAATTGCGCTCGCCGGATCTCGTCGATCACCGCATCAAACTCGGCGACCGCGGCGAGTTGGAATGCACCGCCTGTCACGATGCCCACAACAACGAGTTGGGCAACTTCCTGCGGATCACCCAGCGTGAAGGCGCATTGTGCAATACCTGTCACCGCATGGACGGCTGGCGGAACAGCGCACATGCCCTCAGTTCCAAAACCGTCCCCTTCACCGTGACCAACGGCGTCGCGGCCCCCTTTAACTCAATGTTCGACAACGCCTGTCAGACATGCCACTTGTCGCATAATGCGCCGCACCGCGAACGTCTGTTGCGCGCACGTCCCTATGATATCTGTATCAACTGCCACAGCGGGTTTCCGGCGCGGGACATCTCCGGTCTCATGAATCAGCGCAGCGGCCATCGCACCGCCCGATTCTTCGATCTCCACGACCCGACCGAGAACCCGCTGACCATGCGGCCTCACGTTGATTGCGTCGACTGTCACAACCCGCACGCGGTCAAGGCCAACCCGCTCGCGCAGACGCGCCTGACCGCCGCCCCCGCCGCGCTCATTCCTCCGGGCATGGAATTCGTCCCCGGCGTCACGGCTTCCGGCAATCAGGTTGATCGCGCGCGGTACTACTACGAAGTGTGCTTCCGCTGCCATGCGGACAATCCGGTGCCGGTCGATCGGCGCATCATTCGTCAGCGCGACGCGATCGGAAACATTCGGCGCGAGTTGCTGCCCACCGTCGCCTCGGCGCACCCGATTCTTTTCCCGGCGCGCGGAGGCATGGATGTGCCCAGCCTTGTGCCGCTGCAACGCGCCCGGCCCGTCATCGGCTGCCAGGACTGCCACAACAATCCCGACGCCCGCGAGTTGGGCGGGTTCGGCCCGAACGGCCCCCACGGCTCAAGGTTCGACTTCCTCCTCGCGGCTCAGTACGAGACGGCCGACTTCACCATCGAGTCGCCCCAGGCCTACGCACTCTGCTATCGGTGCCACGATCGCAACTCGATCCTCGGCGATCAGAGCTTCCGCTTCCACAATCGCCACATCGTCACCGAGCGCACGCCCTGCAGCGTCTGCCACGCGGCCCACGGCGTCACCGGCCCGCAGGCGCGGCACGATCATCTGATCAACTTTGACCTGACCGTCGTGGGCGGGCAGCGCCTCTTCATCGACACAGGCAATTTTACCGGCACCTGCACCCTGACCTGCCACGGTGTCAATCACGTGAACTTCACCTACGCGCCGTAGGCACCCAGTCGACGTCACATTCGGTCAACAATCCGCCTATACGAGTTGGATCTGCGCCACTTCCGCCGGGGCATGGATTCGCAGTGGAAACCAGTTGCCCACGCCGCTGTTCACGAACAGGTTGCTCGATCCCTGACGATAAAAGCCGCGGATGTAATGAAACAAGACTTGCCCCAGACCAAGGTCCGGCCGCATCCCCGGCGGTGTGAACATGATCTGCCCACCGTGCGTATGTCCCGAAAGTGTGAGCGGAACGCCAAGAGGCGCCAGCGTGTCGAAGGCGTGAGGATGGTGCGCCAGCGCGATGACAGGCCCCTCGCGCTCCGCGCGGTGGCCCAGCAGCATCTCCTCTGCCGCGGCGACGTCGCCCAATCGACGCCCGCGAGGCTGCGGGCTGCTCGAATAATCGAGCCCGCCGATGGTGATCCGCTCGCCGCCGATCTCGATGGACCGCCGCTCGTTGATGAGCAGAGGCAAATGATCGCGCGTGTAGCGAATGAACGCCGCGCGATCGTCAATCTCGTCGTGGTTCCCGATGCAGAGGAAAAGCCCGTGGCGATGCCTGAACTGCCCGATCGCGGACACCGCGGCCGGCAGCATGTCGTTCGAGTTGTCGATGATGTCCCCTGTGACAAGCACGATGTCACTGTCCAGCCCGTTCACCACGTCAACGAGGCGGGGAAGCAGATACGGCCGATACAGCCGGCCCACGTGCAAGTCGCTGACGTGAGTAATCGTGAGCCCTCGCAGACGATCGGGCAGCCACGGCGCGGGCAATTTGTGGCGACGAATCACCAGCTCGCCCTCCTCCGAGCGCCCATATGCGGTGGCCCCGGTAAGAAGGATGATCGGCGCGGTGGCGAAGGCCGTCTTGAGCACGGCTCTGCGGGTCAGCATTTCGGCGTCGCTCGACCCGGCATCAGTTGATGACGATGCCTGCGACGGCCCTGACGATGACCGGGTGCTTCCGACGCGCCGCCAGACTCCCCATACGGCAAGCGCAAACAGGCGAAGGCTCGCGACGATCGGCATGCAGAAGGCAAGGCCCAGGTGCCAGAGCGTGACCGCGCCGGCGTACCAAGTCGGGCTGCGAAGGAACTGCGGCATCCGGCCGGTGATCAGCATGTACGCAATCGGAATGTTCAGGGCGATACTGAAACAGGCGGTCCCGAGTCGAAGCCACCGCGATACCCGCGCGGAACGAATGAATCGCGCATATCGCCGATCGGCGACACTCCACCACAGCCCGTTTAGGCATACCAATGAGAGAATAACCAGCCGAAACCCCACCCGCCGCGAGACCGGATAGTGCGGTGAAAACACGAAGGAATACAGAATGAGCAGCGCAAGCACCCCCAGCATCAGCCATTGCAGGCGTGAATAGAACCGATCGCCGGGTCGTCGATGACTCGGGGAATCCTGGGTTGCGGGGGGAGTGTCGGACATCATCTACTCTAACGCGGGCAACTCGCGTACAGTTCACCGGCGGATCATATTCCGCCATCTCGTCGAAATTACTTGGGGAGTGTAGTCGTCGATGCAATTAGCCGCTTGGCAAAGAGCCTCTCGAACAGTCGTTCGCACTTATCCAGCACGCTTCGAAGGTGGCTCGGTGGGGATATGTCCTTCTCGGCATAGGGCTCGAACCCGGTCGATTTCTCGACATTTGCATACCAGTGCTTGGCCCAGATGCCGTCAGTGTCCCGCGGCCCGGGCTCCCAACTGAGCATGGCGTCAAGAAAAGGCACTTCCAGTCGCTCGCACAGGGCGGCAAGCATCCCGGACGGATTCTCGAGCACGTCGCGCGAAAAAATGACCGGCGGCTCAGCCCCGGTCGCGGCGACGATCATGTCAAACAGCTCAACCTGCTGCGGAAGGCCGGTCTCCTCGACCCCGGGAAAGGGAATCACCTTCACCAGTGACGCAAGCATGGCACTCGGCTCCCGGATAAGAAAGCAGTTCGACAGCTTCAGCACCCAGTCGCGGTCCATGCCCGGCAGCAGGTGATGGGCCATGTGTTTCTGGTAGTAGATCGCCTTGCCGTCCGGAATCGGCCCGGTCAGCTGGGCGACGACCTTCCGCCAGTCGCTCTCGCACCGGGCCACAATCTCCTCCGCCCCGGGATGATCGCGCCCGGTGAGCTTGAGGTAGTGGGCATACAGCGGCTCATCGCGGACGACCGTGTCCCCGCGCGTGCCCCACGCTCGCATCATGGCGGTCGAGATATTCCGCGGCCCGGACCACATGGCAATGCGATGCTCGACAGGCATGAAGGGGATGGTAGCAGGAAGCAAATGCCGCTGCGATCATTCACCCACGATGTTGATCGGTTCGACTTCGGCCATTCCTCGGTGCGCCACACGGGCCGGATACGCCGACTCGGACGGCACAAAAGCCCTGGTCGATCTCGGGTCGCTTCATTGCGACGGGTGCTGGCCACCGATATACTCAGGATATCCTCCTGGGATGCGGATTGGCCGCTTCTCGGGATCATGTGCAGGCGGTGAACATGCCGATTTTCGAGTTCCATTGCGAGGCCTGCGATCGGGATTTTGAGGAGCTGGTTTCCTCGTCCGGATCGGCAAAGGCCGTCCAATGTCCCGAATGCGGCGAGCGCAAGGCGACGCGAAAAATCAGCGTCTTCGCCGCTCAGGCCGGCGGCAAGCCCGCTCGATCTTCGGCCCCGGCCGGCGGCTGCGGTCGTTGTGGTGACCCATCTGGCCCCTGCGGAATGTAATGCTCAACAGGACAATGTGCTCATGGTGAAGACCGCCAAGTCGGACTCCCACTCGGATACGACGGCTCCCTCAGCCCCGGTCGCGGCTCTGCTCGCGTGGATGCTGCCCGGCCTCGGACACTGGTGGATCGGCCAGCGAGCGCGTGCCCTCATCTTCCTCGCCGTTATCACGGGAACATTCTGGACCGGTGTGGCGGTCGGCGGCGTCCGTACGACGGTCACACCTCGGGAGAATGGCGCGTGGATCGCCGCCCAGTTGTGCATGGGTCCGCAGGCGTTGGCTGCTCTGTACTGGAGCAACCAGCGGATGACTCAGCAGAAAAATGAGATCAAGGCTTCATGGCCCGCGTCGAACATCGCCGTCGTCTATGCCGGTGTCGCGGGACTGCTCAACCTGCTGGTCATCATTGATGTCCTGGCCCGGGTGGAGTCGATGACGGCAGTCGGCCAGCCGCGACCGCCGCCAAAGGGCGGAGGAAGGGCCTGATTCATGGATAGTTGGTTGTCCGGACTATTTGTCGAACCGATCGACGTGACCGGGTTCTGGCGGCTCGGCATGCTTGTGCCGCTGATTCTCAGCATCAGCATTGTCTACAAGACGATGCGCTGCGAAAAGCTCTCAGCAATTCCGTTTGCAAGCGTCGTACTGTGTCTGATGATTCTGACGTCGATGGGACTCATTGGGGTCCTGTTGTTGGGCGCTTTTCGCCTGTTAGCCTGACCATGCCGCCCGTTGCGCGGCAGCAGTCTCTCGTATGTCCTGGGGAGTTAAAAGATGCATCGCTGTCGAAAGCCGATTTGGACCGGTTTCTGCGTGTCGCTGATTCTCACGGCCGCATCACACCTTCACGCATTTCAGCAGCCCGGTAAGCCGGCCGCCTCCCCTCCGGCGACCGGACCAAAGTGGGTTCTCGACGAGCCGCTCCACGACTTCGGCACGGCCTGGGCGGGACTCGTCGTCCAGAACAAGTTCAACGTCAGAAACGAGGGCGTCGGCCTTCTCAAGATTATTGAGGCCAAGCCCCATTGCAGTTGTTCAGTGGCCGACGACTACACGCGAGAGATTCCGCAGGGCGAGACCGGGACCATCACCTTCACCTTGCAGACCGCCTCCAAGTCGGGCGATGTAAAAGAATCCATCGTCGTAAAGACCAACGATCCCACCAATCCGTACATGACCCTGGAAATGAAAGGGTTCGTCAAGACCGTCTGTAAGCTCGAAGTCATTGAGGACAGTGTCGCCCGTATCGGAACGAATGACTTCGCCGACATTCGAAACCTCGGGGCGAATTTCGGCCGCGTTACGGCCGACCAGCGCGTACGCCGCGTGATCAAGATGACCAACACCAGTGGAAGTCCGCTGGAGCTCAAGCTGCTGGGCATCAATCAGGAATCGCAGCGATTTCGCGCCGAACTAAAGGAATCCAAACCGAAGGAAGAATACGAACTCACCGTGCTGGGCGAGCCGCCCTTTATTGAAGGCTACAACTCCGGCACCATCATGTTCGGAACGAACATCAGCGACAATCCGGCCTTCAACGTCGGCGCCTATGCCTATGTCCCGGCCAGAATCGAAGTCGTCCCGCCCAAGATGATCGTCGATCCCAAGTACCCGATTCAGCCCATCCGCGCCCTGCGCATCACCAACAACGGCAGCAAGCATTTTGAGATCACTTCCGTCTCATGCAGCAATCCCGGCTTTCGCATCAAGCTGCTCCCGCTCAACGCCTCAAACCCGAAGACCCGCGAGATCGAGGTGCGACTGCCCCTCGGCCAGTACCGGCCGCCGGAGTACGGTGACATCGTTCGCGTTGAAACCAGTGACGCGGAGAAACCGCTGATTGACGTGTATGTCCTGCCCCGACTCAACATGGAGCCGGCCCCGAGACCGGCCGACCTGCCGTTGGTCTTCACCCCGGGCACGATGAGCCCCGGGCGCTGACGCGCTTGGTTGACCCGGACAACCCCAAGACGCTTATTCCCGCTCCGCGCTGATGACAACGATGTCGGTGTCGGGCACTTCACCGGTGAGCGGGACCGCCGCCATCGCATCGACCACATCAAGACCCACGGTCACGTTGGCGAAAACGGTAAAACCGCCGTTCTGGTTGTCCAGGTTGGCCGAATTGTCAGCGAGGTTGAAGAAAAAGCCGGACGTTGCCGAGTTCGGATCGTTCGGCAGCTTCGCCATCGCCACCGTTCCGCGAATGTTGCTCCGCTGCGGGCTGAACTCGTTCTGAATCGGACCTCGGAGTCCGCTGGGCACCACGTTGCCAGGCAAGAAGCCTCCGCCTTGAACGACGAAGTTAGGTATCACGCGATGGAAGATCGTGCCGTTGTAGAAACCATCCTCGACGTACTGTAGGAAGTTGTCCGTCGTGATCGGCGCATCCGAGACCATTTGCACAACCACGTCTCCCAGCGTCGTACGCAGTCGAACGAGATCGGGCGTCACGATCCTGAAGCCGGCGGTCAGCGTCGTGGTGCCGCCAACCGGATTGTTAACGATGATGTCGTAATCGCCGCGGACCGCGCCCGTCAGATCGAAGCTGCCGCGGATAGACTGGGCGCTGACGAATGCGACAGACGTTGCGTCGATGACGGTGGCGCCGCGCCGGAGCTGCATGGTCGCATTCGATTCAAAATTCTCTCCGTCCAATACGATCGTAACTGAAGGCGAATCGACTTCGCCAAAGGCCGGATCAGCACTGCGCACGAAAGGCTCGATGCCCACGACATTAACCGTTCGAGTGGTCGTCACGACCTGCCCGAAGTCATCCGTAATCGACAGCCGGACAACAAAGCTATCCGGCGCGGCATAGGTGTGCGAGACGATAGCACCGGATCCCGGCGCCGAGTTATCCCCGAAGTCCCAGCTGAACGAGGTAATCGCTCCGTCCGTATCCGCGCTTTGAGTAGCGTCGAATTCGACGGTCAGCAGGTTAGGACCGGTGATGTTGAAGTCAAAGGTCGCCGTGGGGGCGAAGTTAACGAGCACCGATCGAGTCGTGGTTCCATTGCCGCCCCGATTGTCGGTGACCGTCAATCGCGCCACGAATCGCCCGCTGCCCTGGTACGTATGCTCGACCGTGACGCCCTCACCCGTCGTGCCGTCGCCGAAATCCCATGCAAAGGAAAAGATGCTGCCGTCCGGGTCGCGGCTGGATAACGCGCTGAAACTGCGACCACCGGCCACTTGCTGGCCCTCCGCGTCCAGGAGTTGCTGTATCGTGAAGTCCGCGGTGGGCAGCGTGTTGGGACCCAATACGTCGACGGGCAATATGCCGGTGCCGATCAGCGCCGGCGGCGACTTCGTCACCGGATCGGCCTCGCTGAACAGGTGGACGGTCACGTTAAACGTGCCGGCGCGGGCGAAGACGTGGGTCATGGTCTGCCCGGTTGCGACGGGCATCCCGGCCGCGACGCCGCCGTCACCGAAGTCCCAGGTGATCTGACGAGCCTGGGGATGGCGACGGAGGTCCACCCGAAAGGTGCGCGTCAGTGTGTTTTCCGACGCGCCGATCGGAATAATGATCGGCGACGACGTCGGCGCGAGTCCTGTCCCGATTGACGGGCAGCCGCCTGCCGACATTCCCATGGAGGCGCACAACGCGCCGAATAAACAGAATACGTGATTGCGCTTCATCCCTTGTTCCCCTCGCACAGCCCGACCCGGATTGAGATTGCCCCGAATGGGTATGGCTGCCCCCCGCGAAAACGAACCATCGACTCACCATTCTATGCCCCGCCGGTGCGGCCAGTCATCTCTGGATATGCTTCAAATGTTCGCCGATTCAGACGCATTACCGGAAGCTCATTTTTCCGGGGCTTCGGGGACGGGTGTTTGGGGCTTCGCTGAACGGCCTTGGGGGGTGGAATTGGGGAAGCGAACCCAGGGGGAATTGCCGGACTTGGGTAGATTCACCCAATTTGCCTTGTCTGCGGACTTCGGCGGGCTTACTGAATGCAGGCCGAATTGAACATAACACTTGTATCTATAACGTTTTAGAAGCAGATTGGTTGATCCCGGCCCGAGGCAACTGGCACCGTGGCACGACCGTTGCTTAAGTGAATCTCGTGTGACGAGGCAATCGCCTGAATCACACGAGACTCGAAAATCTCCGGGAAGATGCGAACGAGTGCTCCCCGGTTCAAACGTGCCAGGCCCAGAAATGGGTCGGTTGTGTAAGGGGTGGGTCCGAGTGCGAGGCGGGCCCACCTCATTTTTTTACTTTGGGACTATCGGGGCGTCGCCCTGAATACTCTTCCCTTCACGCCGCCGGGGCCGACTCTCACCAGCACCCGCCGTCCGCATTCCGGACATCTGCCCTCATAGCGATCGATCGCCGGATCACGATAAATCCGCAGGTACGCACCGCAGCATTCAAACAGCACGCCGATCCAGGGCCGTCCATCGGGGCCGTCTCCCCCCTTCGCCTCGTCGCCGAGGACTACGTCGATATGCCGACCGAGGCCGCTGTCCATATCGCGGGTATCGGCTGCAAATCGGCGCCGGCTCGAACGATCGCCCCTCACCACAGGTCGGCCGCCCGTTCCAGTCGCAAACCAACTTCGCCTGCGATACCATGGCACCGCTATGGCAGTCAGGAAGCCAACACAGTTCGCCGGTTCCATCCTTGCGGGCGATCTGCTAGACCTCGCGGGGGCCATCCGCATCTGCGAGGAGGCGGGCTCCGATCTGCTCCAACTCGACATCAGTGACGGCCATTTCGTGCCGACCATCAGCTTCGGAGAGGAAGTCGTTCGCCGGACCTGCGAGGTGGCCAAGATACCGACCGAAGTGCACCTGATGGTCAGTCGCCCCGAGGACTGGGTCACGCGGATGGGCGGCATGGGCCAGTTTCGGATGATCTTCCACATCGAGGCGAGCCAGCGAGCGATGGGCCTCGTGCAGGCGATCAACAAGGCCGGCATGGAGGCGGGCGTCGCACTGAATCCCGAGACGCCGCCCATCGCGATCAAGCCGCTGCTCCCCTTCGTCGGAAACGTCTGCGTCATGGGCATTGCACCCGGTTTCGCCGGGCAGGCACTGCTCAACACGACCTTCGGCCGAGTCTCGGAGATCCGCGACGACATTCGCGCGACCGGCTCGGCCGCGACAATCACCGTGGACGGCGGTGTGAAGCAGGACAACGCCGCCCAACTCGTCGAGGCGGGGGCCGACATTCTGGTCGTTTCGTCGGGCATCTTCCGGCACGCTAAGCCGACCGAGAGCCTGCGAGAAATTCGCCGGACGCTGCCGTCGTGATGCGATTTCCACCTGTCCAAACTTCCAAGGCATGGCCATCGTGCCTTGCGATCTTGGCGATTGCTCTCCTTTGCGGCTGCGAATCTCGCCGCTCTTACGAATGCGTTCGAGCTGAATTGCCTCCCGAGATCGACGGTCGCGTCGATGATTCCCCGTGGCAGCGAGCTGCGTGGACGGCGGATTTTGTGGATATCGAAGGGGCGAAGCGCCCGACGCCCCGCTATCGCACCCGAGCGAAAATGCTCTGGGACGACCAATGTCTCTACATCGCCGCCGAGATGGAGGAGCCGCACGTCTGGGCGACGCTGCGCGAGAGGGACGAGATCGTCTTCAACGATAATGATTTCGAGATATTCATTGATCCCGACGGCGACTCGGAGAACTACGTGGAGATCGAACTCAACGCTCTGGGGACGATCTTCGATCTGCTGCTGAAGCGAACCTACCGGGACGGCGGTCCGGCGGTACACGAGTGGAACGTGCCGGGCCTGCGCAGCGCCGTGGCCATCGACGGGACGCTGAACGATCCATTGGACCGGGACCAAAGCTGGTCGGTCGAAGCGGCGATACCCTGGGAGACCTTCGCAGGGCTTACTTCGGTGAGCCTCCCTCCCAGGCCCGGCGACGTGTGGCGGATGAATTTTTCGCGCGTGGAATGGGATCACGAGATTCATCAGGGAAAATACTCCAGAGTTCCGGGCCGGGCGGAGAACAACTGGGTATGGTCGCCGCAGGGGTTGATCGATATGCACGTTCCAAATCGCTGGGGCGAAGTGATTTTCGACGACTGAGCCGCGGACGATTTTTTGCAGCGACTGGGCCTTTCGGGCTTCGTATTTCCAAGGTGACATAAGGTGAGTCACTTCGTTTTGGACGCCTGCAACTCGCGTAGCGGTCGTGTGTTGGGGCGCTTCGCGATTTGGGTGGTTTTGCGCGGAAACGTCGAAAAGTCGAAACGTCGAAAAGTGGGAGAGCCGGGGGTGAACGCGGATGCCACGGCGGCGGCGGCGGCCACTGCTCGGAACCCATCGCGCGAGCGGCGGCCGGGGCGATCTGAGTACCTGGACGATGCTTCGATTCGAGCACGTTGTCATGAGCCATGCGTCTCCCGGCCACGCCTTGCGGCGTGGGTTCTGATGGGGCGGGGCAGCGCGTTATCGAAGGTGACATACGGCGAAAAAAGGCTGCAGGCTGCGGGCTGTAGGAAGGGGCGTGAGCATGGAGACAAGAGCCGTGCTCTCGCGCAAGTCCTGCAAAGTCGAAGGTGACAATAGGCGAAAAAAGTTTTGGCGGACGTTGGCAAGTGTTGTGGCGGTCGTGTGTTGGGGCGCTTCGCATTTTGGGCGGTTTTGCGTGAAATCGCGCAACGTGAATCAGGACCGGTGTATGCCCGAACGGGCACGGAAAGTTTCGGGGAAATTCGTTTGTAAGTCTTTGAAAAACGATTTGGGAAAGTGAATCAGCGGGGCCAGGGGGCTGGGGGTTTTGGTTTTGCACAATGCGCTTCCTCTTTGGGTCGTGGTTAGGTACGTCTCCATTTGTTTATTTTTGCTCAGCGCTCGCGCGGGGAACGATGATCGCGCGGGCCGGGATGCGACCCCGTTGGGGTCGAGATGGATTGGGGCTTGCTCGGGTACAGGTGCGATGCACCTGCCTACTGAATTTTGGCCCTACGGGCCGAGGATGATTTCGCTACTGACTCTTGGCCCTCCGGGCCGTGGATGAGTTCGCTTGTGATCCGCGCCCTCTCACCCGGTGGCGGATCGGAATGATGCTGCTTGTATTCGCCCGGTAGGGCGCGCGATGGATCGGGAAGCAGCATGAGAAAAGCGGCAAACAGGCCGTGAGGAACCTCAAAGGGGGGAAATTCGAGTGGCGATGGGAGCATTGGGGCCGTATGATGGCGGCGTGTCGGGCTGAAAGCCTCCTGCGCGGTGAGGCACGCCTATAGGTACCCCTGGAGAATCGAGTGGAACTTCCCCGCCGCAAGCCAAACGACGTTTACATTCCGGACGGCGCGCTTACCGAGATTCTGAGCGAACTGCGAGAGCGCAAGGACGCGCATGATCTGGCCATCGCCATCGTCTATGCCTTCGACTTCCGCACGCGGATGCTGCCCTACTGGTATGCCGATCGGCGGATGGCGCCCTGCTCGGTGCGCACGCTGGGCGACTGCCTCAACGCGGCGGGCTTCAGGAACGTCCGCATCATCCTTCAGCAGTGGACGCCGAACTTCACACCGAGCAAGGCCAAGCTGGGCGGCAAGCCACTCGACATCCTCATGGTCTCGGCGATGCAGGTTCATGCCGAGCCGGCCTACGACATGGTCCGCGACGCAATCCGAATGGGAGATGACGCCCGCCCGCTGATCCTGGCCGGCGGCCCCAAGGCGATCTACGAGCCGGTCGATTTCTTCGACCTCGGCCCCAAGCCGGGCATGAGCGCTGACTGCGTCTCGACCGGCGAGGCCTACGTCATGCTCGAACTTCTCACGAAGATCCTCGACCACAAGGGCGAGAAGGATTCGTGCCTCTCGGCTTACCGCCGCGCTCGCGATGAAGGGGCGCTGGAGGACGTGGCCGGGCTGGTCTATCTGCCGCCGGCTGCGCTGGCTGACAAACTTTATGCCGTCAACACCGGGGTGCAGCGGCTTCTGCGAAATCTCGACGAGATGCCCATGCCGGACGCGGGCTACCGGATGATCGAACCGCCGCATCGGCGACAGACGCTGGCCGCAGCTCCCTTTCCCGCTCACAAGGTCGGCAAGGTCTCGATCGTCTCCTCGGTGATTTCGACGCACGGGTGCAAGTTCGCTTGTTCCTATTGTCCGATTCCGGCGGTGAATCAGCGGACGTGGCGTCACAAAAGCCCGCAGCGACTGGCCGATGAGATCAAACACATCCACGAGAACTTCGGCATCACCGAGTTCTTCGGCACCGACGACAATTTCTTCAACAGCCGCGAAACGGTCGTCGATCTGATGACGGCGATGGCGAATACGAAGATTCGCGGCAAGCCGATGGGCGAAGTGATCCGCTTCTACACCGAGGCGACGGAGTTCGACGTCCATAAGAACCTGGACATCCTCCCGCTGTGCCGCAAGGCCGGCATGACGGCGATCTGGTTCGGCATCGAGGACATCACCGCCGAGCTGGTCAACAAGGGCCAGACGCCGGGCAAGACGACAATCGTGTACGACGCGCTGCGCAAGCTCGGCATCGAGCCGATGTGCATGATGATCCACAACGACGACCAGCCGCTCCGCTCTCCGAACGGGACGCTCAACGGCCTGGTCAATCAGGCGAAGTACATGTTCGAAAAGGGCGCGGTGTCATACCAGTGCACCTACCTGGGCCCGGCCGTCGGCACGCTGGATTTCGAGCCGGCGGCGAAAGAGAAGCGGCTGTTTAAGACGGTGGCAGGGATGAAGATTCCCCAGGCCTTCCAGGACGGCAATCACGTCGCCGCGTCCAAGCATCCCCGGCCGTGGGAACGACAGATGAACGTCGTCCGCGGTTATGCGACATTCTACAATCCGGCCAACATGCTCCGCATCGTCCTGAACTGGCGGCACGACTCGCTGGCCCTTCGCCGATTTCTGTTCCAGATCATCGGGCAGATCGGCATCGTGATGACCTTCCCGAAGCTCTACTGGTGGGCTAGAAAACTGAAAAAAGGACCCATTGAGATTTGGGACGGCCTTCAGCCCGCCCGGATTCCCATGGTCGATGTCGAGACCGCGCGCGAGGTGAATTGGGCCATCGCACACGTCCCGACCGACGGACTGACCGTCAGCCCCCGGGCAAAGCGGCCGGAGAACTCTGAGACGGCGGAAGCCCGTTTTTCGCGTCCCATGGCCCTCCAGGCCGCCGCCGGTTGAGCCCTGCGGATCGCCAACCGGTGGAATCGATCATTCTGTGGGCCTGTGACGCGCCGGCGCGCGCGGTCAGCGGCATTAACCCTTTTTAATCCGCATTTCACCCCTCTTTCAACTGTACCAGCCATAGTATTCGCATCGTTGGCAGGGACGAGGTCCGATCGATTTCGGACCCCCGCCGCACCGATTACGCCGTTGTGATCGGACTCTCCTGCCCGACTTTGGAATTTCCCTCCGATGCAGCCAACCTCGAGCGGGTTGGCGGTTCTAAGTGAACTTGAAATGCAACGTGTGGCCTCCGGATTAGCAAGGAGCAGAAACTTGTCCGTCATCTCACTCAGTGGTTTGTGGAACGCAGCGAAGATGTCCGCCGCGCCGCGCAGCAAAGAACAGAGCGATTCGCATCGCGATATCCCGGCGAAGCTCGGCCTCGTCGGCTTCTGCGTCGCCGTCATCTCCCTTGCTTACTGGTTTGATTCGAGTCACCAGGCGATTCGCATCATGTGGGACTCGCCCTTCCTGCGACCTGTCATGATCTTCGGCGCTTCGTACGCCGGCATCTCCACGGTCTGGTCCGTGTGGCGATTCGTCCTGGCAGTGAAGTATCGACCGGTGCCGATCGTCGCCGATTCCCGTTTGCCCAGGATCACGGTCGTCGTACCGGCCTTCAATGAAGGCGCGCTGGTCGGCGACACGATTCGCTGCCTGGCCCGGGCGAACTATCCGCAAGATCGATTCGAAATCATCGTGTGCGACGACGGCAGCACCGACGACACCTGGCACCACATCCAGAAGGCGTCCGCCGAAGTCTCCTCCATGGTCAAGATTCTGCCGCTGCACTTTGAAGAAAACCGCGGCAAGCGATGGGTGCTCTGGGAGGGCTTTCGCCGCGCATCGGGCGAAGTCTTCATCACGGTCGACAGCGATTCGCTCATCGAGCCGGACGCCTTGAAATCGGTCGTCAGCCCCATGGTCGAAGACAGCAAGGTCGGCGGCGTGGCCGGCAACGTCCGCGTGCTCAACAAGTTCGACGGCATCATTCCCCGAATGCTGTCCGTTCGATACGTGATGACCTTTGATTTCAAACGCGCCGCTCAGAGCATGATGGGCGGAGGCACGGTCCTCTGCTGCGCCGGGGCCCTCGCCGCGTATCGCCGGAAGGCCGTGATGCCGATCCTCGATCAGTGGCTGCACCAGACCTATCTGGGCGGTCATGCCCGCGCCGGCGAAGACCACGCCATGACCAATTTCATCATTCGCCAGGGCTTCAAGGTGAAGTTCCAGCGAACCGCGAGGGTGTTCACCAAGAGCCCGGCGACCTACTCCGCGCTTTGCAAGATGTTTTTGCGATGGGGTCGCAGCAACGTCCGCGAGACGGTTCACACCGCGAGCTATATCTTCACGCGCTTCCGCCCCGGCCATCAGATTGGCGTGCGATTCAACTTCATCAACAGCGCGATCGGGCTGGTGCTGCCGTATATTTTCCTGGCGTTCACGCTGGTGATGTCCGCCGTGTATCCGACGATCTTCGGTCTGAAGCTGCTGGCGGCATGCGTGACCGGCGGCCTCTTCTCCACGCTGTTCTTTGCCGTGCGAGAGAAGAGCACCGAGTGCATCTTCGGCATCGTGTACAGCTACTACGTGACGCTTTTTGTGTCATGGGTGTGGCCGTTCGCCCTGATGACCTCTCACAAGAGCGTGTGGATGACGCGGGTCGCGGCGAAGCCCGCCGGATTGCAGCCGTCGATCGCCCTGGTCGGCAAACCGACGGCCGAGCCGATTCATCGCCCGCACGCGGTCGTCATCCCGCAGTCGGTGGCCGCGGCTTCCTGATCATTCGGTCGCCAGCGGCAGGTCCACGACAAATTCGCAACCGCCGCCTTCTCGGCTGCTCACCGAGATGCTGCCTCCGTGAAGTCGCGTGACGCCCTTGGCGATGGCGAGGCCCAGGCCGGTGCCGTTGGCGCCTTCCTCAACCCGCGGAATGCGATAAAAACGCTCGAAGACCCTGTCCATGTGCTGCTGCGGAATGCCGGCGCCGCGATCGCGAACCGACACGCGCACGATCTGACCCACGATGCACACAGTCACCTCGACGGATTCGCCGGCGGGAGAATATCTCACGCCGTTCTGCACGAGGTTGCCCAAGAGCGACTCGAGCAGGTCCGCGTCGCCCATGACCAGCGGGTCCGGCTCGTCGCCGCTCGGCATGGCCAGGGACAACACGAGGCGAATTCCCTTCTCCTCGGCGATTCGCTGCCAGCGTTGAACCACGTCCGTCGCCGTTTCGTTGATCGATACCGCCTCGGTCGATGCGAGCGGCATTCCGGCGTCGGCGCGGGCCAGTGTAAGCAGGCTGTCGATCATCTGTGCGAGCCGGCGCATCTCGTCCAGCAAGCCTGACATGTAGCGATCGTACTCTTCCGGCGAACGGGGCTTTTGCCGAAAGACCTGCGCCTCGCCGAGCAGCACAGCGACGGGCGTCTTCAACTCGTGGGCGGCATCGGCAACGAAGCGCTCCTGGGCGATGAAGGCGGCTTCCAGGCGATCGAGCATCTGGTTGATCGTGATGACCAGATCGCCGACTTCATCGCGGGCCTGCGGCAACTGCATTCGACGGTCCAGCCGTGCCGCGGTCAGTTCCTGCGCCTCTCGGGCGATTTTTCGAATGGGCGCCAGCGAGCGACGGGCGATGAACCACGAAGCGAGTCCCGCGGCGAGCATGCCGAACGGAATAACAATCATAAAAATCCGCTGCAGGTTGGATCGACTGGTATCGAACGCGCCGAGGTTCAGTCCGATCTGAATGTAGAACGGCAACACGCCGGACACCTCGCAATATCGCGTGAGCAGGCGCATCTGACCGTCCGACCCGAGCAGCGCGGCGATGTCGGAGCCCTCGATCGTCTCAATTCTCGGCTTCTTCGATTTTCGAATGGTCGAGAGATCGGCCGGCAGGGGCAGGCGGACGTTGCGCAGGTTTTGGGATCGGTTGCGGGACTCGCCGGTCGCCGAGCGAAGCTGGATGTAATAACGCGACCCGCGCAGCGACTTGAACGGCGCCTCGACCGCCTCGGCAAACGGCGACTCGCGTCCTTCATTGGCGTCGCGTTCGATCTGTCCCAGGGCGACTTCCAGGCGGTCTTCCAGCCGGCCGTCGACCGTGGCGATGACGTTGGATTCCCAGAAGGTGAGCACGACGATGCTCAGGACGGTGATCGAGACGCCGAACACCGTGAGGAAAAGCATCGTCAGCTTGAAGCGGAGGGTGCGGACCTGATTCCACATGGCGCCAGCTCTCCCATCGGTCCTTGCCCGGCTTAGCTATCGACGCTCTCGGTGCTGAGCACGTATCCGCTACCGATGACCGTGTGGATCAGCGGCTGATCGAATCCCTTGTCGATCTTGCGGCGTACCATGCTCACATAGACGTCAATGACGTTGCTGTCTCCGTCGAAGTTCATGTCCCACACATGCTCGGCGATGGCCGTCCGCGTCAACACGCGATTCGGATTTCGCAGGAAATACTCCAGCAGCGAGAACTCTTTGGCGGTCAGTCGAATGCGCTGCCCCCCGCGCATAACGCGCCGCTGATTCAGATCCACTTCGAGATCGGCGAAGCGAAGGGTCGTCGATCCGGCGGCCTGTCCGCGGCGAAGGATCGCCCGGACCCGCGCGATCAATTCGTCGAACTCGAACGGCTTGGTCAGATAGTCATCGGCGCCGGCGTCGAGGCCGGAGACCTTGTCCGACGTGGTCGCGAGGGCCGTCAGCATCAGGATCGGCGTCTTGATGCCGCGGCGGCGAAGGTTGCGGCAGACCTGCATGCCGTCCATGTCGGGCAGCATGACATCGAGGATCACCAGGTCGTAGGGGTTGGACGCCGCCAGGTGTTCGCCGTCGTGGCCGGACGCCGCGGCCTCGATCAGGTAGCCCTGTTCCTCCAGGCCCTGCTGAATGAGCCCCGCCATCTTCGGATTGTCTTCGATCACCAGAAGCTTCATGAATTCGCCGCTCGTCGGGACACGCGTCGTTATGCGATAATCTTCGTCGACTCCGGCGGCACGACGACGGCGTTGCCGATCGCGACATCTTCCGCGTTCTGATTCAAACACGCGACCATGAGCCGGACCCGCTTGGGGTTCACGATTTCCATGACCGTCGCCGTGGCGTTGATCACGTCGCCGATGAACACCGGCTTGAGGAATCGAATGTGCAGCTCCACGAAGATCGTGCCGACGCCGGGCAGTTCGCTGCCCAGGACCGTGGAGATGATCGCCGCCATCAGGATGCCGTGTGCCACGCGGTGGCCGAACCGGCTCTTTTTGGCGTACTCTTCGTCGATGTGCAGCGGGTTGAAGTCCCCCGAGACATCGGCGAACTGGAAGATGTCTTTCTCGCTGATGACCTTTTGAAAGGTGCCCTTGTCCCCCACGGTGATGGATTCGCGCGTTCGAGGTGTCAGGCCGGCCATGACAAGTTCTCCGTAAGCAAGCCCCGAGGCGGATTATAACCCCGGGACACTGCCGCGTGTGGTCATGACGCTCATGCCCATCATCCGACTATGATCCGGGGCTGTCGGACTCGATTGCGATGGGATGTCCATCGAATCCGCCTGCACGACGGGTCGCTAGAGAAGGCGGGTTTGGGCCCCCGAGGAGAATGATCAGATTGTTCCGATGGCTCCGCGAGCTAATCACCGGTCGCCCCGTGGCGGCTGAGCAAGCACAGAGCGACGCTGACGCCGTCCGTTGGAGCTTCGCCGACCTCGCCGCGGACTTTCCGCTGCTCTGGTCACTGCCGGCTCGCGACAAGCGTCTCCTGCCGAAGCTGGTTGCTCAGTTCGTCGGCGAGAAGAAATACTGGGGGGCGAGAGACCTTCAGGTCACGGAGCGCATGAAGGCCTTCGTCGCGGCCCAGGCCTGCATTCTCATCCTGCGACTTCCGCACCTGGGGCTGTTTCCCAAGACGAAGGAGATCATTCTTTACCCGTCGGAGATCGGCGACCGAATCGACGCGATTGGTCCCGATGGCGAAACTTACTGGATCGAACCGGACAAGATCGGGGAGACCTGGAATCGCGGGCCTGTCCTCCTTTCATGGGACCGGCTTCAGCCCACCCGAAGAAGCTCTGCCGGCGGGAGCAACACGGTTTTCCACGAGTTCGCGCATGCCCTCGACTATCTGACCGGCCAGGCCGATGGCACCCCTCCCATGGATTCGCCGCGCCAGGAACAGACTTGGAATCGCGTGATGACCTCTGCCTTTCGAACGCACGTTTCCGACGTGCAGACCGGACGCAGGACCTTTGTTGATCCGTACGGTGCCACCAATCCGGCCGAGTTCTTCGCCGTCTGTACGGAGCACTTTTTCACGCAGCCAAAACGCTTGAGCAGATCGAATTTGGCCCTTTATGGCGCGCTTGCTCGCTTCTATAGGCAAGACCCCGCCTCATGGTGAGGCGTGGAAAACGCCCATTTCCGTTAGGGCATCACGCACGGTGCTCATTGAGCGCAAAAAAATAGGACTGGCAGGTGATGCCAGTCCTAGGTCCCTACCTCTCGGGCCGGAGAGTAGAGAAAGGAGGCTCTCTAGTGGGACCGATTGCAGTATAGCCTTGATTTTTGTGGATTCAACCCCTATTACGGGCTAGTGTCCGCAGAGTAAATCGCGCGGGGAAATTTGCTCCGAGCTACGCGACTCACTCACTTCAGACGACATAATCGCCATAATTTATCTATTTACACAATTGTGGAAAATCCGGTGATTTTTCGCGATGTTCGGTCGCAATCCGGGCCCGCGACATGCATCTCCAAAACGCCAAGGGACCCCTCGCGCCGCTGTCCGGGTACTGGCATCGTTTGCTTCAATCCGAGCCGCGACCGCCTGCCTTTTACGTCGCAGGGCGATGTCAAGGGTAAGGGAGCGGGCCAGTTGTGCTTGATCGCCTCGATTCTCTGAAAAAAAACAAACGCTTCCAGTACCGCTGTCCGGGCCTGGCGGCGATTTCGATTGTTGGAGGTCCCCGCCGATTACCAAGAGACGACATACTGCATCCGCTTGCGCCACAGATATGCTAATACACTTCGGCTGCGGGCACGGGTTGTGGGCGGGCGGAGAATCGGCGATGGGTTGCGAGCAAGGCCGGGACAACGCGAAGTGTATACTGCACGATCGGCTGCATGCGTGGCCGATGAAGCGGCCGCGGAGTTGGTTGTCGGAGGTCAATCGGGAAGTGGCGGCGGAGTCGATCGAGGCGGTGCGAAGGAGCGTGGCTCGCGCATCGCCGATTTGCGGCGGCGCCTGGCAGCGCAGGATGGCCGCGAGACTCGGGCTGCAAATGACGCCACGCCCAATGGGCCGGCACCGGAAAGAGCGGAGAAAATCATCCTGACACCTTTTCCTATCGTTGCAAAAGGTGAGAAGGGACCAACAGTAAAGATCAATGCAGCATACCATCAAGAAATAACAAATGAATTTCGCCAGCTTTGGCCCTATGGTCAGGACAAGAAGCCTTCTGCTGAGCAATTGCGGCGGATAATGGATACTGTCTACAAGAGGTTTCCACTGCCGTGAGTTCAAGGGAGGTCGCTGTGCAAGAAGTTGCGGAGTTTCGGATCAACGAGAAGTTCGCGGATCGGCTTTTCGGTCCCAATGAGGGAAGGCGCCTAGGGACGTCTATTCGAAGAATCTTGTTGCCAACATGCGACGCCCGATTCCAAAAAGTCGGAGATTTGCAGCGGGAGTTGGTCAGGCGCAATGAATTCTTTTTCGCGGGCTGGGACATACATCGTCGCTACACTGCTGCGGAAATTAAGCGCGCCAAATTGTTTCATCTAGTGATTCGTGCAGTTGTTGAACCACATGGTGAGGCCTGTGGCACTCAGTATGATTATTCCTCGGCGTGTAGTGTTTGTCGCTCCGGCAGAGTTCAGCGGTCTAACTTGGTGTTGGACTTTCGAAAAATACCAAAAACATTTGACATTGCTTCTTCTATTGACAGTGAAGAATGGATTGTATCACATCGCTTAGCCGAGTTAATGACCGACAGCGGTCTCACGGGTTTCGCCTTTCAGCCTGTATGCCACAAAGTTCATCATATTAGTGATAGCGTCACTCTTCGATCCCTAAATGCGGGACAAGAACTCATTCGGAAGGCTCAGGAAGTAGGTATCAGGGAAAACAGCAGTGAATTCTTCGTGTGGCTTAACCGCAATGAGCAGAAGGAGTTGGCCGATCGTGCTTGGGCTGAGCATGGCGAGAAGTGTGGACCAGCGAGAATGCGCCCACGAGAAAAGTGGCGCGCGTGGTATCAGCTCATGGTGACTAGCGAGCCGGTTTCGACCTGTTCGCCGACGCAATTTGGCATCGATCCCTTTGATCTCGATCCCGAGGGAGAGTATCGTTGTCCCCAGGGGCACGTGAGTGGGCATAACCTACTTTCGGAGCTTTTTGTGAAGGCCTGCGATTGGGACGGAAGTGATGTGACGCGGACGAAGAATCGGGTTCATTTTCCGAAAGGCGTGATGCAATGTAATCCCACGTCGATGCTATTGATTTCACCACGGTTTTACGAGTTGCTGAAAAAAAATCGGATCCGTGGATGGAAGGCCGACATGGCTCACCTGATTTGAAGCAGGAATCAGTGAGTTCGTCTGCCAGATCGATCGCTACGACGACGTCTGGTACATGCTTCAGGATGCGAACTACAACGTCGTCGCCATCCTGACCGACACCGGCAACGTCGTCACCCAGTACACCTACGAGCCCTACGGCCTCCTGGTCGCGGTGGAGCACATCCCGGCCGGCGTGATTCCGCCGGTCAACCGCGTCGGCCATCAGGGCCTGTTCTACGAGCGGTTCGACGGGCAGTACACGGACCTGACGTAACCGTCCGGGCAACCCCGTCTTCATTTCTGTGACCGAGACTGTCATCTATCACTTGAAAACCGGCCACGGATTATCGAATCAAAACCGGCCAGTCGTTATTGATATACCTCATCTCATGGGCTTTGATCAAGCTGCGGTTGTTGCTTCTTCTTTCTTTTTCGAACGCGGTTTGCCGGCGACATCGTTCTGAGCCTGCGCTCCATCGGTCTTTTCGTCGTGTTCGGCAGCCTTGGCCTCCTGTCCCGCCCGATCTTTGAGCCGGTAGCTCCGGCCGGTGATGGTGATGATCTCGGCGTGGTGCAGGAAGCGGTCGAGGATGGCGGTGGCGGAGGGGACGTCGCCGATGAGTTTGCCCCAGTCCTCCAGCGGCCGGTTGGAGGTCATCATGGTGGCGTGGTTTTCGTAGCGGCGCATGATGATCTCGAACAGGTACTCGCCGGAGCGCTTGGGGAGCTGCTTCATACCCATGTCGTCGACGATGAGCAGATCGGGCTTGAGGTACTTGGCCAGGGTCTTGTCCTCGCCGGCGAAGGCTTCGTCGTGGAGGAAGTCGCGGACCACGTCGAAAATCGAACGATACAGGACGTAATAGCCGGCCTTGATGGCCTGGTAGCCGATGGCCTGGACCAGGTGACTCTTCCCGGTGCCGGGTGGGCCGAGGATCAGGGCGTCCTTGGCATCACGGATGAACTTGCAGGAGGCCAGGTCGAAGATCTGCTTCTTCCTGATGGCCGGATTGAATTGCCAGTCGAAGTCTTCCAGGGTCTTGGGTTCGCGGAAGGCGGCGACCTTGGTTCGGCGTTTGATGAGCCGGTCCTGCCGGACGGAGAGTTCAGGGAAGAAAAGGTGTCAGGATGATTTAATTGATGAATCGGGCGGGCTGGGTTAGGGGTTGTGTCAGTTATCACTCAAAACCGTCCAGTAATTATCAGTTGAAAACCGGCCACTTTGAGGAGTTGTCGGTTCGTCTTGAAGTTCTCCCAGGGAAGAAAAGGTGTCAGGATGATTTAATTGATGAATCGGGCGGGCTGGGTTAGGGGTTGTCCATGCCTCGGTCACCGCGGATTACCGAGCCGGGCGTCGCGAATCACGTGCTGAATCGTCGTGTCATGCGAATGACACTGTTCGAGAAAGACCGCGACCACGGAGCCTTCGAGCGGGTTCTGGCGGCATCGCTCAATCGCCCGGACGCGCCGCCGACACCGCGCAAGGGTAGCGAGTTCTGCGACCTGTACAACGGATTGAGCAGCGTGATCGGGCTCGTCGATGACGCAGTCGGGCTGGTCGAGCGGTGCACGTAAAACGCTTACGACAAGTTTTTCATCGAGAAGCGAGCCCCTGCCGTCAACCCTAGCTCGCCGCCTTGTCCTTGCCCATTCCGTACTTATCCATGCGGTACTTGAGCTGGTCCCGGGAGAGGTGCAGCAGCTTGGCGGCCTGGGTCTGGTTGTCGTTTGACATGGCGAGGGCCTGCTTGACGAGCTGTTCTTCGATCTCGTCGATGCGGATGCCTCCGGCCGGCAGGCGGACGAAGACGGACGAGTCCCGCGTCTCTCCACGGCCGAGGACCAGGTCATCAGGCCCGATCTCGTTCTGCTTGCACAAGAGGACCGCCCGCTCGATGACGTTTCTGAGTTCTCGAACGTTGCCGGGCCAGGAATAGGCGGGCAGCTTCTTGAGCGCCGCCGCCGTCATGCCGTGGACATCCTTGCGAAACTCCCTGGCATAGACCTGCACGTAGTGTTCGGCGAGGAGCGTCACGTCGCCATCGCGCTGACGCAGCGGAGGCAGATCGACCGGGATGATGTTCAGCCGATAGAACAGGTCCTCGCGAAACTTGCCCTCTTCGATGAGCTGATTGACATCGCGATTGGTCGCGGCGATCACGCGCACGTCCACCTCGATGTCGTGAACGCCCCCGACCCGGCGAAAGACCTTTTCTTCGAGAAAGCGCAACAGCTTGGCCTGCAACTGCGGCGGCATGTCTCCCACTTCATCGAGAAACACCGTGCCGCCGTCGGCCAGTTCGAGAAGGCCCTTTTTCATCTGACGCGCATCGGTGAAGGCCCCGCGCTCGTGACCGAAGAGCTCGCTTTCGAGGAGCGTCTCCGTGATCGCCGTGCAGGTGATGTTCATGAACGGTTTATTCGCCCGATCGGAGTTGTAGTGGATCGTCTTGGCGACGAGGTCCTTGCCCGTGCCGCTCTCTCCGCGCAGAAACACGGTGGACGCGCCGCTGGATGCCACGTCGCTGATCATCTGGAAGAGCTTCTGCATCGCCGCGCAGCTGCCCAAGAGCTTGGAGAAGCCGTACTCCTGCTTCATCCGGGCCCGCAGGTCGCGCAGTTCCCGTTTGAGCTGGGTCGTCGAGAGCGCCTTGTTGACGGTCAGCATGAGCGCGTCCATCTGAAACGGCTTACTGACATAGTCAAAGGCGCCGAGCTTCATCGCCTGGACGGCCGAATCGACGCTGCTGTAGGCCGTCATCATGAGGACGACGACGTCGTGATCCTGGCTGCGGATCAACTCCAGGACTTCAATGCCCGTCTTGTCGGGGAGCTTGTAGTCCAGCATGACCAGGTCGTAGGTCTCGGCCGCCCATTTCTCGAGCCCCTCCTCGGCGGTCTCGGCCTCGTCGACCATGAACCCTTCGTCCTGGAATCGCTGGCGCAGGGACCATCGAATCAGCTTTTCGTCTTCGATAATAAGGATGCGGGTTTTGCTCATGGGACGGTCGGAAACTCCACGGTGACGCGAGTGCCGGCGGAGGGGCGACTCTCAATCAGGATCACGCCCTGATGAGCCTCAATGATACGCTTGCAGATCGCCAGGCCAAGCCCGGTTCCTCGCGCCTTGGTCGTGAAGAACGGTTCAAAGACACGCGGCAGGACATCCGGCTTGATGCCGGGACCGGTGTCGGTGATCCTGAGTCGAACCACGCGGGCGTCGGATTCCAGGGCACAGCTGATGTCCCCATCGCCTTCGCAGGCGTGCGCCGCATTGATGAGGATGTTAGAAATGATCTGCTTGACCTGGCTCGGGTCGACGATGCCCCAGTGTCTTTCGGTGAGGCCCTCGCAGCGAATTCGAACGTTCTGAAAGGCCGGCTCCTGACGCAGAAGGATCATCGACTCGGCGACGAGCTCGCTCAGGTCGCATCGGGCAACCGTTGGGTTTTGCGGCCTCGCATAGAGCAGCAGGTCTTTGACGGCGGCATCGAGACGATCGATCTGGCGAAGGGCCTCTTCGATGATCGGCTTGTGAGGGTGAGCCTCACTTAATTCCGAGCCAAGCACCTGGATGGCGCCGCTGATTCCCGCGAGAGGATTTTTGATCTCGTGGGCCAATGAGGCGGCGACTTGTCCGATCGTTGCCAGGTGCTCGCTCTCGCCGAGGCGCTGCTCGAATTGCAGGCGCTCGACGGCCTGAGTCCGATCGACGAAATCCTCCCGATAGCTGTCGTTCATCACGGCCAGCTCCAGGTCCAGCAGCTTGTGCACGGCGCTGGTCACGACATCGGCGTTTGGAAGGCGAGCCTCAATAATCACGCGCACCAACTCGCGGCGAATGACGCTCATGCCGAAAAACATGAGATGCTGCGGAAGATTCACGCGGACATGGGTACGGCCGATCCGGGCTCGCTGCTCAAAGTAGGCCTGATCGTATTCCCCGCAGAAGAGCTGATCGACCCACAAACGCAGATACTGTCGCAGGCGCTCCAACCGTCCTGACTCCGCGTCGAGAATGGCCTGGGCTTCCTTATCCTGCAGCAGCGAACCGTAGAACCCGTCCACGACGCTCTCGAAAAAGGGCCGCAGCCGCTGCCGGGCCTGGGCCAGCGCGAGCTTGTCTTCGGTGGTGAAATCGACAAATCGCTGAAATTGCGCGAACAACTCTCCGGACATGCCCCGATCATATCGCAAAGCGCCGCTGGTGACCCGATCCTCGGCGCCAAAGGCGACCGGGGGCTGCGGTCGGAAATCGCTGCTGCGCTTCGCCATCGTCCAACTCCAAAATGGAGCCCGCTCACGTCCCTTTAGGACGCTAAAACGATCGGGCTTATCGCTCTTGGAATAAACTCACCCGCCAGATTGCTGCGTAGGGGGCAAATCCCGTTCCACGGGAGAAACGTCAAGCGGGCATTGGCCGACTGGAAGCCTCAGGCATGGAAAACGACATAAGGGGACCGAAAACGCTCTGGGTCTGCGGATTTCTGCCTGTGGCGTGCGGACAAATCCTCCCTGCCGGCGACTGCGTGGGACGATCCAGGAGGGGCTGCGTCCGTTTTGAGCGTCCGGGGCAGCCCTCCCCCCTGTCGAAAAAGCACTTCATCCTACTTGGCCATGTGATACGAATTTTGATGGCATAAGCATTGCTCGCTGTACTCGCGTGGCGGAGGTGGCTCCTTCGCCCGGTAAGGCGGCGATTTTCGAGGTGCAGCAATGAAGACCATTGATCCTGCGATAGAGGCTCGACTCAGGCGTGAGATCTGCCCGCGATGCAGTCGTTACACGGCGCAGGGCAAATGCAGCCTGCCAAGCTCCCGTCCATGTGCGATCTTCCGCAATTTGCCCGACATCGCCGAAATTGTCCGCCGGACCCGGTCGGGGCGCATCGACCCCTATGCGGAAGGCATTCGGCTGAACGTCTGCAGCGCGTGTCCGCACGAAGACGACCACGGCTCGTGCCCTATGCGAGATCATGTCGATTGCGCGCTGGACGCCTATCTGCCGATCGTCGTCGATCACCTCGAATCCGCATTCGCCCAGGATTCAAGCCGAGGCACCGGCAACACCGCACCGGGAAAGAGCGCCAACGGTTCCGCCGATCATCCGAGCCGGTGAGTTGAAGCAACGACGAAGGGAGGATGACCATGAACGCCCACGAACTGATGGATAAGGTGAGCAACGAGCATCAGAAGGTCATAGATTTATCGGATCGCCTCTGCGAGAAAGTCTCGATGAGGCCGCGACTGAATCGCGGGGAGTGGCTTCAGGACGTCCGAACCGAGTACGAGCATCTGCGCGCTCACCTGATCAAGCATATGGCTCTCGAGGAGCAGGACGGGTTCATGGTTTGCGTCGCCGATCAGCGCCCCGCACTGACGCGAGAGATCGAGCGGCTTGCTCATGAACATGTCGAGATTACCAAGCTGCTCGGCCTGATCCAGCGCGAACTGAATGAGGTCACTGATAAGGACCAATTGCTGCTGCTGGATTGCTGCCGGAGAATCCAGGCCCTCCTCCAGTATGTAGAGCATCACGAACGAGACGAGAATTTCCTCGTGCTTACCACATTTACCACCGACATCGGCACCAAGGACTGACGCCCGGCGGGCCGAGGCGAAGCCCCTCGCCATCAACCTGGCGGGTCGTTCTGTTACGCCCTCAAAAAAGAATCGGCCCCCCGGAGCAAGTAACTCCGGGGGGCCGATGTGATGAACAGTAGAACTCAGTCCGTCTTACGGCTGGGTCACCTGAAGGACGAACTTGCCGTCCGGCGGATTCGTCGCCGTGCCGCCCTTGACGGCGCCGGAGATACGAATCAGGAAGGTCTGTCCGCTCGGAAGCTGACTGGCCGCCTGAGCCGCATTTCGAATCAACTGCGCCTGACGACCCTGGAAGAACAACTGGTTCGTACCGAGGCCTGTCGGACAGCCGTCGTCATTGCAACCGCCGTTAACGACGATCTGCGAATCAGCGGCCGAAGTAACCGGGCAACCCATGTTTCCGATATCCGTCTTGTGGACCGAGATGATCGCGTCAAAGGTCGTATCCAGCGTACATACCTTGAACGTGGTCGCCGCAGCCGGTGTTACCTGCGTCCAGCGGTAATACACGTCACGTGTATTGGCCGCGGGAGCACAACCCGAACTGCTGCCCGGGTCGGTAGTAGCACCGATCGTTGTACCTGCGATCGGACCCGCCGGGCCCGTTCCCAGGTTCGTGGCGTTCGCGCACTGGTCGTTCGCAGGAGCGACCGGGTTGAACGCACAAACGGCACTGGAGACATTCACCGGACCGACGCAATAGGACAGATCCCGATCAACAATCTGATAGGGGAATGCCGTCCCACCGGTGCTTCGGATGGCGGCCTTCTGATTACCGCCTTCAGCCGAAGTCGCCCAGAGGAAGACGCACGGCGCGTTAACCACGGTGTTCTGGACTTCCACCCAGATACACGCACTTGGCGTGACGTTTACCGCGGAGTGGAACGCCTCGTACTGGTACTGGACGCCACCGCCCTGAACGCCTTCCGGATTGCCTGCCGTAATGGCGACGCTCTTGAGGGGCGTTACGTCGAACGGACCGCCAATGATCGTTGCCGTATCCGGCAAGTCACCGCTGGCGGCATAGTAGGTGATCCTGAACGTCTCAGGCGTCTCAACGCCGCCGCCGCAATCGGCAGTCCCTTGGCGATGGAAACCGCGGAAACAGATCTGGTTGATGAAGTTCAACCCGTTGGTAAACACCGGTCGAATATCATCAGCCGCGGAGACACCGTTGTCCGCATCGGAAACGTAACCACCCTGCTGGAGGTTGTTGCCGAGCAAGTGCGGCAACTGGCAGCGGTTGATGTTTTCACAGATGCCGGTCGGGCAAGCCGAACTGCAATCGGCGCCCTGGAGCCAGATTCCGCCCTGTGCACTACAGGCGATCTCGGAGACCCCGGCCGTACAACTTGTGTCGATGCAGCATCGACCTGTCGGACATGGGCAACTCGCGCCCTCAACCCATAGCCCGTTTGCAGCATCGCATGCGGTCTGAATGGTTGAAACGCACTGGGTTACCAGAGCCATGTCGAGGAAGCAGCAGCGACCGAGCGTGCATGCCGGATTCTCGGGCGAACAGGTCCCGTCTTCCGACCACTCGCCGCCCAGCACCGCGACACAGTCCCCTTCGGTGGTGATGCTGCAGACCACGCCGCCCAGCGGCAGAGGATCGTGGCAGCAGCGGCCGGTCGGCTTGCCGCATCCATCCTTCGCGATGCGAAGGTTGATGCTGAACGCAAGGTCGCGGACGCCGATGTTGGCAGCCGTGCAGGCGCTGTAATCAGTCGGCAGGTCGTCGGCGCCATCGCCGATGGCGTGACGCGTATCGCCCTGTGACGACTGTTCCCAAACCCACTTGCACAGGCTCTCAGGCGTGTTGTTGGTGATCTCGATCCAGTAGGAGTTGCCGGCCGTCACGGTGAGCGGCGTTGCCAGCGTGGCGGAGTAGAAGAACTCCGTCAGCAGACCGGCGGGCGTAATGATCGCGCCGCCCGTCGCAGCGCGAGTCGCGTTGCCGACGTACTGGGTGCCCGGCGGCTCAATGCGCGTTCCGGGGCAGCGATTCACCGAACTGTTGTAGAAGGTGATCTGGAAGCAATCGGGCTCCGGACCACAATCAATGCCGGCCAGGTCGGCATAGCCGCCCCACCAGCAAACCTGAGTGATCTGACCGCTTTCCAACGGCCGGAAACAATCAGCCGCCCGCTTGTCAGGTGAAGGCATTCCCGGAGGAGGCGTGATCTCAAGATCGCTCTCCGTGGCGCCCATGCTGTCAAACGGGAACTGACTGGTCGCCGCATCGGTGCAGACTTCATTGAGGGTGCATACCGGCTTGTTCGCCGTGACAAGCAGACTCACGAAGCCGGACAGGTCGCCCATGTCAATCGCACCGCTGCTGTCGATGTCAGCACGGCAGTAGTTGGCCGAGAAGCAGCCCAGGAACTCGTCAAACACGGTGGGCGGCGTAAAGAGGACGCTGACCCACTTCTGGATGTCAAGTCCGTTGACCTTGCCGTCGGCATTCATATCGCCAAGGCAGCAGGTAGAGGGCTGGTTGAATCCTGAACACTCCGCCTGCACGACGTACTCGGCGCTGCAGTCAGTGGTGCCGAGACCGCCGAAGACGGACTGGGTGACTCGCAGATAGTAAGTACCCGCACAAACGCTCGCGCTGATTTCCAGCGGCGTAGGCGTACCTGCCGGCGGCTCACACGCGAACGAAACGGCGTTGGACGCCAGGACGAAGATGCTGTCGCAGTCGCCCTCGGGATCCGCAAAAATGTCGAGCTGGCCGGCGAACTCCTGACTGACGACGCGCCAGTAGATCGTCCGCGGCTCAGTGACGACGAGCTTGAACCAGTCTTCGTCACGATTCACAAACAGATTGTTACCGATACAGGAACCACCGACGCCCGTGCAGGGCTCGTTGGCCGGACAATCCAGAGGATTGTCGCAGGGGAACGGATGGCGGAAGTTACCCGAGCGACCACAGATCGTGACCGGACCGCCGGAGCAGTCGATCGTCGGACTGTTAAAGTCGAAGGTTGCCGAGTTACATCCACCGTTCCACGTGTCCTGCGGATTCGGATCGTTGGTGTCCTGACAAATCTGGTCGTTGCCTTCATCGATCGAGCCCATCGGGCACGTCGCGGGACAGGTAAAGCACTGATTGAGTGTTTCAATCGTCAGTGCAGCGACCACAGGCGTGTCGATCGGGTCAGTCACCGGATCGACGATGAGCCGCGGTGAACCCGCGAAGACGAACTGCTTACCTGGGATGTTCGACGAACCGACCGCAATGTAAATGATCTGGCCGGCGGTCACATCCATACCCGGACCGACTGAAAGACAGAGACAAGCATTGCTCGTCGCGTTGATTCCACCGTAGCACGGCGCCACTGTCAGCGCGCCGTTCGCAGTGCTCTCGGTCGCGGTACAGTCATCGCCGTACTTGATGAGCGATCCAAGATCGCAGTCACCGCTTGCAAGGACGGTACCGTACACACCAATGATCGAATCGTAGAAGCCGTTGCTGCCGCAGGAGTGGATGACCACGCCGCCGACCGCGGGAACTTCATACTTCAGATACATGATGTCGAGGATGTTGCGGGTGAGGGCTCCCGAACCCACGCCCTGACCAAACTCGCTGCCCATGGCAACGTTGAGGTCGATGGCGCGGAAGCAGGCATCGCCGACGCCGGGGCAAGGATCAGCCTTGCAGCCCGCAACGGGATCGCCGACGGATGGATCGCCCTGATTGAAATCAGTGGACGACCGCGGGAAACCGTTAAGGCCGAGACAGGTCGGCTCATCAATGGTGATCTGGCAACTGCCGTCGGCAAAACAGCAGCGGCCGGTCTGAAGGGTAAAGGGCGAACTTCGCGGAATGAAGTCGATGCCGAGTCGAGCCGGGCCACCCGCGGGGGCCGCCGGGGTGACAGGGCTTCGTCCGCGACCCACGCGAATCTTGATGCAGTCGCCGGGATCGAAGAAGGAAGCACTGCCGGCTTCAACCGGAATCACCAGATGGCCGACACTGTTGAACTTGAAGTTCGTGCCATTGTCCAGAATCTGGTCGCTGCAAGCATACTGAGGCGCACCACAAAGGCCGACGCCGCAGTTGTTGACCGCATTCGGCTGACCGTAAACGATAATCCACGCATCAATGGCGCTGCCCGCGGTGCTGAGCACCACGTCGCCCGCGGTGATGGGGGTACCGTTGAAATTCGTCGGGATTCGGTAGTTATAGAAAACATCCTTACGAATCAGGATGTTCCCGGTTGAAAGCGGCTCGTTGTCGCAGTCAGCGGGATCCTGAACCGGATTGGTTGAATCCGACGCGAAGCTGGTATCAGGCGTGACTTCAACCATGAGTCCGCTGAGCTGAGTCTTCGTGCCGCAATCGTCGTTGCTCGGGACACCGGGGCATCCGGCGCCGGCACACAACGTGGCGTCGCCTTGATACTGGCCGGCGCGGCCGAGACAAGCGACTTCGGCCAGCTCGGAGCAGCCGGCAGGACTCGCGTCACAGCAGGCGCCCGTCGGCAGCGAGCAGCTACCGCAGGACACCGAGAGTCGATATCGCGTATCGCAGGGGATGCCGGAGAAAGTGTCCGGTCGAACGCGGATGAACCACGTGCCGGCAGGCAGACATCGGACGATCGAAAGAACCTCGCACGCTCGCCCGGCCTCAAAGTCGAGGGCATTGTCGGTGCAGGTCATCGGATCGCCGCCGTTGTTGATCAGCGAAATCTGAGCACTGAATCGGGCATTCAGGTCAATGGTGACCTGGGTGTCCATGGTCAGCACAAGCTTGTACCAGTCGTTGTCGCGCGAGTCGGCCGGACCCGTGCAGACCATCGCGACACAAGTCTGTCCCGCGCTGCATTCGGCATCCACCGTACAGGCGGAGTTATAGGTGCCTGCGGTTGCGCAGATGCTTTGACCACATGCAATGGTCGGTAACGACGGGATCAGACAGTTCTCGTTGTAGGTATCAACATAACCTGCGGAGCAATCCGGCTCGGCGTCAATCGTCGCGCCGGCACACGCATCCGCTTGTGAGATACACAGCGCACAGGCAGGATCGGTCATGCCGAAGTCACTGCACAGTCCGGGTTTCCAGACATTGGTCGTGTTGACCAGGCAGAGCGAGCGGAAGACGGTGTCGGTGCAGGTTCCGTTGCCCATGCCGTCGTCCGTGTCGCGATCGCAGCAAGCGCCGGGATCGCCGGGGTTGGCAAATACCTGAACCTGAAGTCCGGCGTAAGGGTCACCGCCAAACCAGAAATAGTCGTCCATCTGGCCCGGGCCCAGATCTTCGCAAGTACCGTTATTGTTGGGGATCACCATGTTGTCTTCGGTGAAGCCCAACTCAGCGGGACCGCCGATTCCCCAGCCGGCGCCGGCTGCGGCGGCGGGAACCTTCATGCCGATCCAGAAAAAGTCTTCGTCGAGGAACAGAGGAGGATTAATGTCGAAATTGATGATGTTAAAGGGGTTCGTCGCCGGAACGTTCTGAGTCACCGTGTAAAGAACGACTGATCGAGAGTCTTCCGGGCAAATCGGGAAATAGTTTCCGCTTCGGACGATCAGGGTGTAAGGAATCAGACCACCCGTGTTATTCAAATCACCGAGAACGAATGAGAAGCGGCAAATGAACCGGTCGATGCCAACCAACGCACAGTCGTCGTAGGTGGGCGTCTCTGCCGGATCATTGATATTTCCGGCGGCATTCGGGCCGTTCAGGTTGTCGTAGATGAGAATCTCGCAGGGCTCAAGCGTACAAGGCGGCGGCTCACCGCGCGGCGATGCGCCGTCCAGCCGCTCCTGAAGCCCAACAGGCGGCAGCATCGGAAAGACCGGCTTGGTGTTGTAATTCGAATTCGGCCGAGCCTGCGGGACATAGCTGCGATCGCGTCGCAGTGCACCGTTCGGCAATGCCGGCTGATAAGCGCCGTCAGCAGTCGGAGTTCCGACCGAATCCGGACGCGAGCGGTTGGCATTCTCCGCCTGTACCGACACCTGTCCGAAACAAACGCATGCAAGAATCGCAGCGCAACATAAGGACAACTTTCTCGTCATCTACCCAACTCCTTCCCTAAATACCCACTCGTAGCGACAATGAATTGCTCGCCAGACTACTGGTTTACACAACAAGACTGAGAAATGATTGGAAATCGGCGAGATCAGACGCCAAGTCTAGCTTTAAGAATCGGCGAACTGTCCACTCCACCACTTCCCGGTGCATCGAAGAACTCGACTTCCCGGTCCAACCCATCTCTCCCACTATCATTGATGGTAATCGAATCAGACACGCGGAGTCAAGAGGAGCGGTCCTAGAATCACCCGATTCTGGGGCATCTTACGACGCCTGAACCCTTGAAAATCCCCCGGTCTGGTGAGGCGGAATTCTGTTATCGCTAAACGGGCAATGCACCCAACTTTATCTGACTGAATATTTATGGGTGATGTGGATCGGCGAATTCGATCGCTCAGAAAGTGCCCCTGACGGACGACGATCAACCTTTCAGGCGTGTCGTCATGTCTTGACTGTGGCCTCGTGCACAATCGTCGAATCGTCCCAAGTCCGCCCTCCGCATGGCTCCGCGAACATCCAATAACCATGAGCCTGTCTTGCCCAATGCTCACAAAGGGTACCCGTCGATTTGTGAAAGACGCTAATGATTTGCGGCCCCATTTGTTTGATTTCCGCGCGATGCCCCTCTAAGCTGCCCTCGATCCTCAAGTTATGTTCGCTTTCCGGTGCCCGAAGGTGCATGTGCGGCCGGGCAAGCTAACCTCGTGACGACTCCCGTGTCTAAGAAAATGACCGAATCAGCAGACAAGCATGAGATCGCGGGTCACTCCACTCATGCCGAGGATGCGGAACTCGTTGCCCAGGTGCTCAAGGGCAAGATGGCGGCATACGACCTCCTGGTGGAGCGATATCAAAGACGCGGCGTCTCCGTGGCTTATCGCCTGCTGGGAAATCTGAGCGACGCAATGGACGTGGTGCAGGATGCTTTCTTGCGAGGCTACAAATCAATTGAGACCCTGGAGAACCACGAGCGCTTCGGCCCGTGGATGATGCGGATCGTCAGCAACCTCGCCTTGAATTTTCGCCGTGGACGTCGCAAGCATCTGTCCCTGTCGATGGGTGGCGAGCCTGACGAGTCCCAGGAAACCGGCATCCCCGATGAAGGCCGGCGAGAACGCAGCGCAGCCGCCGCCATGGAATCAGCCGAGCTCAAGGCAAAGATCGACAGCGGGATCGAGTCACTGCCCGAGGCCCAGCGGCTGGCGCTCATCCTCTTCGCGATCGAGGAAATGCCGCAGAAGGACGTCGCCGAGATCATGGAATGCTCCGTGGAAATGGTGAAATGGAATGTCTTCCAGGCGCGGAAGACCTTGAAGGCCAGATTGGCCGATTATCTTGAAGAATGAACCAGATACCCGAACATCTTGATCAACTCCTTTCTCAAGCTGCCGACGGCTCGCTCACATCGGAGCAGCGCGCCGAGCTTGACCGCGCCTGCGCAACGGATGCGCGCCTGGCTGCCGAGCTTCGACGTTATCAGTCGCTTGCCCGGCTTCTGCGCGAATGGCGCAAGGTCCCTTCGGAGACTGACCACTCACAGGTACTCGAAGGCGTACGCGGGCTGATCTCGCCGCAATCGCGCGACGCGGATGCCGAACTGGCGTCGACGCTCGCGACCTATCGTCAGTTGCCGGACGTCGATTGGGACTCTTTCCATGCCCGTGTGACCGGGGCCATCAGAGTGGAACGCGCCGCCGGCACGTCCAACCAAATGCAAACGACGCGGCAGCGTTCGCGATGGCGATTGTTCGCCGGCGTGGGAACGCCGCTCGCAGCAGCCGCCGCCGTTCTCCTCGTTGTGTTCCTGCAGCGCCCTGACGCGCCGAGTTCCGGCAATGGTTCGCTCACAGCGCCGTCAATGGTCGCGATTGAGCTTGCCATTCCTCGTCAGTCCGGTCGAATTGAGTTTAACTTCGCGACCGCCGGCGGTGACGAATCTCTCGCCCAGCAGCCGGATAACATTCCCGGCTCGGCCATCGCCGTCGGACCCGGGACGCTCGGCGGACAGGAACTTCCTGAAAGCGCCCTGCTTTTTTAATCCTGTTGCATGAGCGAGTCGATTAACGCCGAGTTACCGGCGCGCGCAATCAGAGCGCGCCCATCCTCGACGAGCGCACTCGACCCATTCACCCTGAGATAGAGATTCGCGATGACTGAAAGTTAAGCGGCAGCCGGATCGGCTTTGACGGTCTGCGGAGTTTCCTGCTCGCGTCCGCTCTCCAACTCGCCGGCCTTTGCCTCGGCGACCCGGGCATCTTCATAACGGCCGACCCGCTCCATGAGCTTGGCAAGCTGGCGAAGGTCATCCGCCTCAAGCCCGCCGTCTCCCGACCGACGGCTCAACCGATCGGCCAGCTCGCGCAGTTCAGCGCGTGCCGCCGGTGGAACAGCGGCGTCCACTTCGGCGAGTGTCAGATCGCGCTGCGACTCGGACTCCGCCGAAAGCGCCTCCAACCGGCGCTGCCGCGCTGTCGGCTCAGAATCATGCGATCGAGCGCGAGCCTCTGACGTTTTCTCTGAATCAGACGGATCATCCGCAGGACTTCGTTGCGGTCGGCTGCGCGATTCCCCCTGCGCCCCGGCCTCCACAAACTGTCCGTCAGGACCGTAAACACCGGTCCGACGAGACTGCTCGAAACCGGCAGCCCTCAGCGCCTCTACATCCACTTCGGCGGCGGGCCCGAAGTCGGTCGGCTCGCGCGACCGCGGCTCTTCGCCTGTCGGCCGCGGCGGAGCGTGGTATACGGGTAGATTCGCGGTTATCGCAGATAACATGTCCCCACCTTCCAGTCTTCCCAGGATCGGCTTCCCAACCGACCACACCCAACCAATGTCGAAGGTCGAATACAAATGCCCTTCCGTCAAGCCGAATCAACCATCATTCGAAGGGACGATCAACCTGCGGCTGCATACGCGGTCTCTATCGGAACAACCCTCAACATGGCGGTTACCGGCTCGCCACATGATGAATCGAGAGAGAAACTGATAAGGAACGTTGACGGAATGGGTTATCGCCCGTCAGAGTGGTCATTGCCCTGCCCCGTCAGGCAGGGGTACAATAACTCGAGTTCACTTCGTTCTCTTCGCGGGCGATCGTCCGCCGATGTTCGTGATTGCAGGATGGCCGTCATGCGGATCATGATTCTAGAGAATAAGAAGCTCCGCAATGTCCTTCCGATAGAAGGGCCGGCCCTGTCCATCGGCTCCAGCCCCGACTGCACCGTGCACCTGCCCGATCCCCGAATATGCGCTGAACAGGCCAAGTGCATCCAGGACGACGCGGGCTCATGGTGGCTGGAGATTGTCGATGCCTCCATTCCCACCTGCCTGAATCGGGCCGTTCAAAAGGGCCGGGCCAAGTTGAGGCACGCCGACGAAATCGAGATGGGGGCCTACTCCATTCGGCTCTTCATCGAACACCAGAATCCCGAAGAGGTTCGCCGAGAGCGAGTCGCCGCCCTCACCCGGCAGCACGCAGAGACTCTGCCGCTCGACACCATCACCACGAGGTTCGAGCACCCCGTCACCATCGGCAAAGACCTGCTCATGGAGATCACGATTCTCGCGATGCGATTGGCCCAGGCCGATGCGCCGCGAGAACTCTGTCCCATGCTTCTGCGTTCTCTTTTGCGGGTCGTCAATGCCCGCCGAGCCTGGGTCGGCATCCGTCGCCCCGACCAGCGCGAATTCGAATGGGAAATGGGAATGACCCACGACGGTCAGCCCTGTGATGCACCGGGCTTTTCCGCCGTCATGACCGAGCGCTGCGTCCATAAGTCGCAGTTCATCGCCTGTCCCGAGGTACATACCACCGGCGTCCGCTCCGCGATGGCCGCTCCCCTGCTTTCACAGGAAGGCGTCATCGGAATGATCTACGTCGAGAACGCCGACGCCGACGTCGCCTACTCGCGCGAGTGGCTCGACGTCCTTTCCGCCGTCGCCTGCGCCGTGTCGCCGCCGATCGAGACGGTCATCCGCAAGACGACTGCCAAGAGGCAGGCCGCCGCCACTTCTGAGCACGCCGTTGCAAGAGCGACCCAGGACGCAGTTACGCCGCGCGCTTTGCCGCAGTGGAACGAATTACAGGTCGCCGCCTACCGCCATATGGGCTCCCAGAAATGCTGCGACTATTACGACGTCGTTCAGTTGCCCGACAAGACATGCGCCATCATCGTCGCGAAGATGCTGGTCGATGGCGTCGCCGTCGCGCGATACCTCGCGGAAGTCCGGGCCGCTTTTCGAAGTTCCGCACTGCACTGCGACGCCCCGCATCTCTTCGCCCGCAGCCTAAACTGGATGCTGACCGGAGACACGCGCCACGCCGTCGACCTCGTCGCCGCCTGGATCGCTCCCGCCTCCGGCAAGGTGAACTACTGCGCCGCCGGCCGGGGCGTTCATCTCGGCGTCGTCTTCTCAGATGGACAGGCACAAAAGCTTGACGCCAAGCGGAGCGAGTCCATCGGCCGCGTCAAGAATCCCGCCTTGGAATTGCAGACGCTCGACCTCGGCCACGGTCACACCCTGGGCCTGGTGACGGCCGGCGTGCACAGCGCCGTTAATGCGGCCGGCGAAAAGTTCGGACTCATCGGAGTCGAAGAAGCCCTCTGCGACGCGCTGGGGGACGCGCCGGGCCAGGTGCTCAGCGAGCTGGCGGCCGACATCACCACATTCCTTGAAGAAGGTCAGTGCCCCGAGGACATCTCCATCCTCCTCGTCCGCCGCACCTGACGACCTGCCGCGACTTTCCCGTCACTTCATCAGCGCCAACACCGCGATCATGACCGTCACCACAAATAGCGCACCGAGCACCGCGTACGAGACCCACTGCGGAATGGTGCGCGTGCGATGGCTCCGTTCGCCGAGGATCAAAGTCCCGTCCCGATCATCCGGCACCAGCGCCCGCAAGAGGTCCATCGAGAGCTGATCGGCGGAGTGGTAACGATCCCTGGGGTCCGCCTGGAGACACTGAATCAGTATCTCGCACAGCCGTGGCGGCCAGTTGCCCGGCAACTGTTCGCGGCGAATGCTCCTGGCAGTCTGCTGCGATCGAACCATGCCGCTCTTGGTCTTCCCCGTCACCAGCCGATCCTTCGTCATCACGTAATAGAGCGTCAGTCCAAGACTGTAGATGTCGCTTTCCGGCGTCGGCCGTTCTCCGCGCGCCACCTCGGGCGAAATCCACCCCGGCGTGCCGAGCGTTCGCTCCGCCAGTTCCTCGATGCCCGCAAGACCGGAGACATTCGCGAGGCCGTAATCCGTGACCTTCACCTGCCCCTTGGTGTCGATCATGATGTTGCCTGGCTTCACGTCGCGATGAACGGCGCCGAGGGCGTGACCGGCGGCGATGCCGCGTGCCGCGTGAGCGATGACGTAGCAGGCCCGCTGCGCTTCCAGCGGGCCGTCCTGCTCAACCAGTGCCGCCAGCGTGACGCCGCGCACCCTTTCCATGACGAAGTAGTAGATGCCCTCCTGCTGCCCCACTTCAAAGATCGTCAGAACGTTCGGATGCTGGAGCCCCGCCGCGACGCGCGCCTCCTGAAGAAACATCCGCAGTCCCAGCGGTTGGTGCAAGGGATCGATTCGGCGGGGAAGCAGCTTGATGGCCACCGCCCGCTGGAGATCGCCGTCCCACGCCTCATAGACGTGGCCCATCGCCCCCATCCCCAGCACCGATCGAATCTCGTACTTTCCCAGCATCTTGCCGATCCACTCCGCCGGAGTCGGCGGCGGCGCATGGGCATGTCGCGACGCCATCCGCCCCAGTGTCGAGCCGTGATCCGCCGCCGCGAGCGTCGTCGAGCCAAGCTGCGACCACGACGTCGCCGCGCTCTTCAGCGCCCCGGCGACTTCCTCAATCGTCGCGCCGGAATCGCGCCAGACATGCTTGCAATGCCGGCACCGAACGCGCCGACCTGCCGTTGGACGCAGCGGGACGTATTGAGCCCGGCACTGCGGACATACCAGAGGAACCGGCTTCCATCCTGCCGGTGTCGACGATGAACGATGTGGGGGTTGGCCGCCGTCCGTCATGTTGAGCCGCCGGTCGAAACGCGGCTGCCTCCTGAACGAATACTTCGCCCGCGGAGTATAGACGCTTTGCCTACCACTGCCGAATGAGTATCTTGCAGCCATGAGCTTGCCGGGCATGCCGACTGATGCCGATGACTTGGCCGCGTGGTCCGCCGTTGCCCTGGAGTATCTGCGCGATCAACTCTCCAGTGACGCCCCGGCCGCGCTCGGCAAGGGCAAGCTTTTCCCCAACTCTCCCCTCGAAGGCGAGGGCTTTACCGTCATCTTTCCATTTCAATCGCTGCGCGGTGTTCCGGCCGACACCAACTTCTATGTTGCCGTCGGCCCGTCGCACAACAATTACTACCCGGCCTACGGCCTCACGAAGGACGAGGCATACGACCTCCACCTCGGCACGCGATTCATGCTGGTCATGGGCATCGCCCAGCGCGGCCCCGCGCCCGAGGACGATTTCGAAATCCAGCGCGAAGCCCGTCGCGTCGTGGAGCGCATCGCGCCACAGGCGGTGATCGACGATCTGGAGCTGGCCGCTTCATTCGACGTTGACGGACAGTTTCATGCAGTGCTTCGCTGCAGGATGGCCGGCAGGCCGGTCTATATCTTCGCCGGCGATGCCCCCATCGGATTCTCAGAGAAAATGAGCCTGCCCCCGGCCGTCGCCTATCGAATGCACCTCGGCCACGTTCTGCGTCACGAAGCAAGTCCGGACGACGCCTAGGCGAGCCCGCACACCGTCCGTCACGGCGAGGCAGCAGCCATCCGGGCCAGCTCCTTCAATCGCGGCATGACCGCCGGATGAATCTCCGCAGGAAGCCGTTCGAAAATCGCGACCAACTCCGCGGCCATTCGAGCCTTCTCCGCATTCACCTGCGCCATCGCGTGCCGTTCCCCCGGCAGGCTCCAATTCACCCGCCTCGCGACTTCAAGATCGTCCATCCCGCAGGCCAGCCCCATCATCGCGCTGAACCTCAGCAGCGTGCGAAGTTCCGCCGTCCGATTGCGGAGGCCCACCGGATCGAGATCGAGCCCCTGCCCGGTTGCGCCGGCGTCAAAGCGAACCTGCAGATTGGCATATGTCTCGGCCTTCTGCATCGCCGCACACGCCGCCAAGTACGCGCCTGGCTCACTCTCAAACCGAAACCGCGCCGCGACATACCACGCATCCGCCACGACGGCATTCACCCTGCGATGTGGTGTCAGTTGATCCACCTGCCGTCCGTACATCTCGGCCGCCAGCCGCGAGACGTCGGCAGCCTGCTTCAACTCGCCCTCGCCGGCCAGCCGCAGCACTTCCATCCGAAACGTTTCCGGGGCAAATGGATCGGGCCACTCATTCTCATCTTCGATCTCGCTGCTTCGCCACGCTTCATGCACCAGATCGGCCCACGGTTTAGAGACCTCCGGCGATGCCAGATCGCGCGCAATGTACGAAGCGAGCATGTTGTTCATCGGCGAGCGCAGCAGCGCACGGCGGACACACAGGAGATTCTGCATCGCATCCTGCCCGCCGAGATAAATCCGCAAAACGTTCGCCTGAAGATCGTGAGGATCGACCTGCTTCAGGTATCGCTCCAATGTCGCCAGCGCATCGGCGCGCTCGCCGGAGAGCACCAGCGCCTCCGCAAGCTTGTAGCCCGCGTCCGGATAGGCCGGGCAACGATCGACCAGCTCGCGCCACGCATCGACCGTTCGTCGGGCAATGTCCGCGAATGCGCCACCGGCAGACTTCGCGGCCGCGTCGCCCTGCGCCGCCTTGAGCAATTGCGAACATAGCATCGCCCGATCGTATCTCGTCGACAGCCACGCACGCGAGCCGAATTGATGAATCGCCGTATCGTAATCATCCAGTGCAACGGCCGGGCTTGTCGCCTGCGCCAGCCTCGCACGCTCATGCGCCACCGCGCAACGGGCATCCGCAAACGCAATGAGCAGGATCAGGATCGCTCCGACCATCGCCACGAAACGCACCAGCGTGCCCGACAGTGGGCTGGGCTTCGGGGCCGCGGAATTCGGATGTTCGGAAGCATGCGGCGTGCGCAGCATGGCCGCCGTCACACCCAACAGCGTCCAATACCACGGAGACATCACCGGATGCCGAAGATTGATGCTCAGCGCCTCGTACACCATGACCACGATAAGGCCCGCAGCGCAGCACAAGAGCAAGTCCTCTTGCCCTCCCGCAGCCCTGCGACGATATCGGCGAAGCGCAAGCAAGATGGTCACGATAGGCAGCGCGCAGTAGCTTAAGCCGCCGACGAGGCCCAATTCATGAATCGCCTGAAGCCACTCGCTATGCGCGTCATACTCGACGCGGCCGCCAAATTGCTTGGCCTGCGTGGAGTGATCGAGCGCATTCACCGACGTCATGTCACACACGAACATGTCCGGCCCGACGCCGAGAAATGGGTGTCGCGGCAGGTCCGTCACGACGTGCTTCCAGTAGCCGATGCGGCTTTGAACTCCCTGTGCCACGCCGGCGCGACGCGAGATATAGCGCTGCTGAATCACGAAGCCCGCCACGAGACTCATGACGAGCCCGGCAATCGCCCACCAGCGCAGCTGCCCAAGCCTGCCGCCCTTGAAGACACCGACCATGACAACAACCAGGAGCGAAATCGCGATGGCCAGCCAGCTCGCGCGACGCGCCGCGTAAGTCGTCAGAACAATCCCGACAATAATGACAAGACCGACCCAGACATTAAGAGCCAGGCCCCCGGGTCGCCTCTGATTCGCGGAAGTAATGAATCCCGAAAAGATCCACGCCGCCCCCATCGCCGTCATCAAGGCCCCGATCGCGCCGGTTATCGTCACCGGGCCGACCGGCAACTCGAACGCGAACACGCCCAGCGCCAGCCGGTGCCATAACGCCGTCACCGCCGCCAGCGCGGCCACGCAGGAGGCCAACAGCATCAGCAGAGAAATCCGCTCCCTCGGCAGAAACCGGCGAAGAAGGATGCTCCATCCGCACGAAAAAACCAATCCGAATATCCAGCCGCGGGAAAATCCATACGTCCCATTCGCCAGCGCCGAGCAGATGGCGACCAGAATCGTCACCAACGCCAGTCCCTCGAACCACCACCGCGACATGAAAGTAGATTCAACATTTGGCTTGACCCCGCCTGATGCATCCGCCCTTGTCGATGTCGGAGGCCGAAACGCGAAGGTAATCAAGACCAGCGCCAAGCCAATCGGCAACACATATCGCCGGCAGTCCGTCATGCCTGGCATCGCGATCGGAATCATCAAAGTCCGCGCGATCCACGACGGCGGCCACGTGCCCTCCGGGACGCTGCGGCGAATCTCGGGTACGTCGTTCAGCAGCAGCAGCGCCGACGCCAATACCAGCGCCGCGATGATGGCCGTCGCATAGCCGCCGGAAGATGTCGCTGTCTGCGCGTCTCGTCTCATGCAGCTCCTTCAATCAAAACATCCCGCTGCCGGCCGGGCCTGTGTCGTCGTCGTCCACTCATCTCCCGGCCCCGCGAGCTAACTCAACCAGGCGCGGGTAACTTTCCGGCCGCTGAAACTCCGGCACGCCCTCGAAACGCTTCACCATTTCGTTCGCGAGGACCGCCACCTCCGCCCTCACATCGGACGGCGTCTGTCGCTCAGGCGGAAGACTCCAGCCGACCCGCAACGTGATCTGCTTCTCATCGCCCTTCATTGCCATCAGCATCTGCGCGGAGAATCGCCACAAGTCTCGCAGCGTCTCCGACGGATTGACCGGAATAATCACCCCGCCCACATGCGGCGCGCCCAGCACCGGGTCCGGCACGTATTCCTTCACCGCGTCGCGCATGGCAAACGCCTCGGCCTTTTGCGACCGGCGATATGCCTCGGCATAGTTGACCGGCGAAAGATCAAACACAAAGCGCGCCGCCAGATACCATGCATCCGTCTCGGCCGCCGCCGGTCGGCGAAATCGCGAATCGAGCCCCGCGAGCATCTCCATCGACCGCGCGGCGCGCATCTGCATCTCCTCCGCGCCGGCCAGATCGCCGGTAAAGATGCGGCGAAACGCCTCAACGCGAAGCACCTCGCAGGCAAGCCGATCCTTCCACGTGTCCTCGTCGCCTCGCCCGACGTCCTCGATCGCCCCGGCCACGCGCGCCGGCCACTTTGCCGCGATCGACGGCGTCTGCATGAGTTGCTGCGCGATCGTCAGCGTGTCCCGTTCCCACCGTTCCCACTTGATCGCGCACAGCAGCCGGTTCAGCGCGTCCTCAAATGAAAGCTCGCCGATTTCGATGAGAAGCAGGTTCGCGTTCTTCTCGTAGGGATACACCTCGTCCAGGTATTGCCGAAGCGTGGCCACGGCGCGCGCCATATCGCCCGCAAGCTGCTGTGCCTGCGCGAGTTGAAAACCCGTCTTCAGATACGCCGGGGCCCGGTCGTAAAGCTTCTGCCATTCCGCCTCGGTCTGCGCCGCGAGCGTCTTTTCGCGATCGTCCATCGACGACGTCTGAGTCGTCGCGGTTTCCGCTGGCCCGCTTTGCCGCACTTGAAGCCATAGATTCGTCAGCGCCGTCCCGCGATAGTTGTGAAGCGACAGCCACCGCGAAGTGCCGAATCGCCCGCGCGCATTCTCCAGCGCCGAGACCGCCCGCTGCGGGTCCGTGTACATCGTCGACCGCCCGATGCCATGCTCGTGCGCCCGCGAGATGTCCGCCGAGCAGAACCAGATAATCAAGAACCCGATCACCGCCGCCGATCCGCGGCCAAGCGCCGAAGCCCGACCGCTTTGCCGATCGCCGATCTCGCCCGATCGACACACGCCCAGCGCCACGCCGAGCATCGTCCAATACCAGGACATCACCGTCGCCCCGCGCAGGTTCACGCTGCTCAGCTCGTTCACGCAAAGACAGACGAGTGCCGCGGCCATCGCCAGCACCACCCGCCGCCGCGCCGCGTCCTGTGACGAAGCCCAGGCTCGGAGACACAGAACAATGATCAGCAGAGGGAGCGCCGAATACGCCAGCCCGCCGGGGATGCCCAATTCAAACACCGCCTGAAACCATTCATTGTGCGCATCGGCATCGACCCCCCCGTGCAAAATGTTCGGCATCTGGCTGCGCACCGGCGCCAGCTTGTTGGTCATCTCGCAGATGAACGTGTCCGGCCCGTAGCCGAATAGCGGCGACGCCGGCAGCATCCGGGCCATCGTTTCGTAATAGGTATAGCGCACCTTGAGCGGAATACTGGTGATCCGCTTCGAGCTTACGCTCTGCTGCCAGACGAACGCGACCGCGCCGATCAGCGCAACCGCCGCAAACCCGATGACCGCACCGCGCCACACCCGGCCGGGCCTGCGAACCCACACAACGATCGCCGCGATAAACGCCAGACTCGCCGCCAGCCCAAGCATCGCGCCGCGACGTCTTGCCTCATACAGAAGCCACAAAGACAGAACAACGACGATCGCCGCCGCAAGACTGCCCAGCGCGCCGGACTTCGCCCCCTCTTTGCCCCCAAACCAGCGTTCCGCAAGCCAGACCGCCCCGAACACGCTCCAAAACGCCCCGAAACACGCTGTCACCGTCACCGGGCCCACCGGAAGCTGGAAGAATCGCGGCCCCATCGCATGCAAGTGCCACAACGATAACACCGCGCCGAGGACAATCACCCAGAATACGACAGCAAGAATCCGCCCAATGTTCTCCCATGACGTCACGCGGGCCAGCGCCAGCATCCAGCCGAGGCCCATGCACAGAAAAAAAACGTACCCGCGCGAGAGTTCCCAAGTACCGTTGAAATAAGCCGATGCGATCGCGCAGACGATCGTGAAGCACGCCAGCGCCTCCGGCCCGAAGCGCTCCAGCCAACCCCATGCCCCCCGGCGCTCCTTCGTCGCCGCCGCTGAATTGCTCCGACCTCCCCGAAGGGTATATGGCAACAGCAGGCAGATCAGCCCCGCCGCGCACGAATACCAGCGCAGGTCCGAAACGTCCGTCAACCGGATCGGCACGGCCAAAACTCGATCGAGGACCGAGGCCCAGTCCTGCTCGCGCGTCGATGCCGTCGGCTTCGCCACGTCGCACAAGAGCAGCGTCGAATTGAATAGCACCAGAAAAACGATCGCGGGCACGAATCGGCCCGACGGCGAAGGATTTTGATCGGCGACGCGTCGCATCCGTGGCATTATTCCGTCGTGCCCGATCCACGCAACAGGCCCGCTGCGCCGACGGATCAGCTGCCGCCGCCGCGGACCCGATGAACCATCGTGCTTGCCTGAGTCTTGATGCCGCGAAGCTGACTGGCCAGGGCCTCGGCGTTCGGCGCATGCTGCATCGCCACGTCCATGAAGACCATGTCCGTTTCGACCAGCTTGGCGATGGAAGAGGTGAACGTGTGCATGCCTTCGCGCTCGCTCGACGCGATCAGCGACGGGATATCTGAGTCCTGATCCTTGCGAATGAGTTCCTTGCAGGTCGGGCTGTTGATCAGCACTTCGGTCGCCGGCACCAGCGGGTGATCTTCCTTCGAGCCCGGCAGCAGACGCTGCGAGCAAATCGCCCTCAGCGAATTGGCCAGCGACCCGCGGATGAACTCGTGCTCGGTGCGCGGGAAGAACTCGAGGACGCGCGCGAAGGCCTGCATGGCGTCGGCGCTGTGCAGGCTGCCGAAGACCAGGTGGCCCGTCTCCGCCGCCTGAAGGGCCGCCGTCATCGTGAACTTGTCCCGCATCTCCCCGATGAACAGCGTATCCGGGTCCTGCCGGACGACGTACTTGAGCCCCTCGGCGTAGTCGGGAATGTCGATGCCGATCTCCCGCTGCGAGATGATCGACTTGACCGGCCGGAACAGATATTCGACCGGGTCCTCAATCGTCACGATGTTGTCGTGACGCGTCTCGTTGATATGCTCGATCATCGCCGCGAGCGTCGTGCTCTTCCCGGAGCCGGTCACACCGCAGACGATGACAATGCCCTCATGCGTCCCTTCGGCGATCTTTCGATAGACCGGCGGAAGGAGCAGGTTCTCAAAACTGGGTATCTTCGAATTGACCCGCCGGATCGCCGCGTTCATCCGCGCCGCGGCCCGGAAGATATTGATTCGGAAGCGATCCCCGTCCGCCAGCTCCGTCGCGAAGTCGAGGTCGCCATACTTCTCGTAGAACTCGCGCCGCCCCGCGGGAATAATCGGCGAAATGACCCGGTCGATGTCTTCACCCGACATCGGAGGCATGCTCACCGTGCGCAGGTTCCCGCCCACCCGGTAAGTCGGCGGCAGGCCCGACTTCAAATGAAGATCGGAGGCGCCATGCGTCTTCATGGCCATCAGAAGCTGTTGAATTGTGACCGGCGCGGCCATTCGTCGCTCCAATTGTTCCCGGTAAGCCCCGTCCTGATTATAACGACTCGCGACGGTGAATCCCCGATTGCCTCTGGCCCGATCGGTCAGGACCGAAAAACCCGACCCGCCCTTCTATCCCACGACGGTCAGTGACACCGCCCTGCGTATCCCGCCGGGGACAGACTCCTCGCCGTCCTCGATCTTCCCGTGCAGCGTGTACGGAGTCGCCGCGACGATTCGAACGCGCGCCAGCGTCCCGATCAGGCCGGGCGCTCCATCAAAGACGACGACCTGATCTCCACCCGTGCGCCCGACAAGCTGACCGCTCGCCGACTGAGAACGATCGACCTCACCGCCCCGCTCCTGCTCCGACTCCTGCGCCGCCAGCGCTCGCTTACTGTGCCCCTCGACCAGCACCTCGACGACCTGCTCCAGCATGGCCCGGTGATTCGAAAGGTTGATCTCCGCCTGCACCGCGAGCATGTCGTTGTTGCGACGACGCTTAACGGACTCCGGGACATCATCGACCAGGCGATGATCCGCCGTCGTCCCCGGTCGAGGCGAATACTTGAAGATGAAACAATTCTTGTATCGGGCATATCGAAGCAGCTCGATGCTCCGCTGAAAATCCTCCTCCGTCTCGCCGCAGAACCCCACGATCATGTCCCCCGCGAGGGTGATATCCGGCATCTTCGCCCGGGCCCGATCGAGCAGGGCCATGTAATCTTCGACCGTGTAGCCCCGGTTCATGCGCCTGAGCACGTCGTTGCTGCCGCTCTGAGCGGGGATGTGCAGATACTTGCAGATGCGCGGGCTCGCCGCCATCACGTCCAGCGCCTCGTCGGTGAAATCGCGCGGGAAGCTGGTCACAAAGCGAAGTCGCGGCAGTTGCGGCACTTCGTCATGCACCCGGCGAAGCAGATCGGCGAAAGGGGTCCGCGCGCCATTCTCGTCAAAGAAGTAATGATTGACCGTCTGCCCCAGCAGCGTCACCTCCATGACACCCGCGTCGGCCAACCTGCGAACCTCGTCCACGATCTGGCCCGGCGGACGATGCACTTCCGGACCGCGCGTATAAGGCACCACGCAAAACGTGCAGAATTTGTTGCAGCCGCGCGTGATGCGCACATACGCCTGATGACGCCCGAACACCTTCGGCACATCCACATGCGTCGAAAGCCCGAACACGCGCCCGCTGTCGAGCGACTCCAGGTCTTCGTGGTCGCCGGCGTGACGAACCGGCGTCGTTTTCGACCGCAACCGACCGGACAGCGCGATGGCCGGCGCACGATTGGCGCGAACATCATCCACCAGCCCCGGCAGCCGATGCAGTTCGCTCGGACCGCAAAGAATGTCCACCTGCGGCATCTTCTTCAGAAGGTTGTCGCCGTCCCGCTCCGCCATGCACCCGATCACGGCAACGACCTGCTCGGCGCTGCGCACCCGAGAAGACTTGAGCTGTCCCAGTCGGGAATAGACCTTGTCTTCGGCGTGCTGACGGACGCTGCACGTGTTGATGACCACAAGGTCGGCCGACTCCATCTGGTCCGTGAGCTGGAAACCTCGCAAAAGCAGCTCGCCGACGACCAGCTCGCTGTCCAGCGCATTCATCTGGCAGCCCATCGTCTCGACGTAAATGGATTTCGATTCGCTCATCGAGCCGCCGCCCTCTCGCGCAACCGCCGAACCGACTCTCGGGCATTGACCTTCAGCACCGCGTTGAGCTTCTTGCGGCCCAGGCATTCCTCGTAAAGATCAATGGCCATGTTCAGCCGGCCCATCTCCTCATAGCCGCGCGCCGCCCACAACAGCCCCTCCGGCACCCGAGCGTGATCGGGCATCAATATCACCAGCTTCATCGCCGCAAGCGTTGCATGGGCGTGACGCCCCCGTGCGGATTCAACCCGCGCCTCCAGGAGATACCACTCCGCGCGATCGTCCGCCGATAGCTTGGCCTTCGTGATTCGGATGGTCTTCAATGCAAACCGCAGCAGCGACCCGGCTTCCTTCGCGTCGTTGTCTTCCAGCGCCGACACGATCTGATCGTGCAACTCCCCCAGCGAAACCGCATCCCGCTTCGGCTGCCTCCCCTTCCCATCCGGCGCTCCCCTGACCGCTGCGCTCCCGCCCGGCTCCATCGCCTTCACTCGCGCAGGGCTCAAAGGGGCCGCAATCGCTGCAATCGTCAGAATTGAGTATGTGAGAACCGGCCTCATCGCCGGATTCTACCGGCCCGCGCCGAGGAGGGTCAACGAAGGGCATTGTCGCCCGCGGAGGAACCGGCTCCAATGTCCCACATGATCGACGACCGCACTCCCCATCCAGCGCGACGCAGAAGCGCGACATTGCTCGGCCTGATCGCCGTCAGCTTGTTTGGCTCCGGCTGCCATCAGTCGAGGTTCGTCTCATCCGCCATGCCCGCCGACGGCGAAGAATTGCCGATTCTCTATCGCGTCCAGGGCGTCCATTCCCACGAGACCCGGGCCATGCGCGTCGTCGTGCGCGACGCCGCGACCCTCGCCCAGATTCCGATCGCCGACGTGCCCGTGGATTTCTCCACTCAGATGCTGCTGATCGTGACGCTCGGCCGAGTCACATCTGACTTGTACACGGTGGACATCCCGCGCGTCTGGCGGGAAAAGAGCCGCCTGCGTGTGGAGACATTGCTCCGCGCCCCGCCCGCCGGCGCGCCCGTCTCGATGGCCAGCCCCTACTGCATCGTCGTCATTCCGCAGTGCGACCTGAATGTGGCCGACTTCATGACCCGTCCGCCGATTCGAGACCGATCCTGGCAGCAAAGCGAGCCCCCGAAAGAATGGGGCCCCAAGCGCTGAGCGCCCGACGCACCTCCGAATTTTGATAATGTGATTTACGAGGCCAGAAGCGGAAGCGGCAGCACGCCCTGCGCCGGTGGCGGCTGCTCCGTCTTCACATAAACGTCGTCGTACTGCCCCTGCAGATAATCCCGCGCCGGTCCGCCGTGAATATGATCCCACGGCAATACCTCGTCATAGCCGCGCTCGCGATGGGCGTACCAATCCGGATTAACCCCCGTGCTGTCGAACGCCCGCAGCCAGTGCCCATACGAAAAGCACTCATCCCAACCGTCGAAGCGAGCGCCCCCGCGATAGGCCGCGACAATGGTCGCTGACAGCCGCCTGTCACCTCTCGAAAGCACCGCCTCGAGGATGCTCCGCTGGGGATCGTGCGTCTTGACCGAAACGGCCCTGCCGCGAACACGCCTCGACGCCTCCGCGAGGATCCGCCGGGCCTCGATGAAGTACTCGACGCGGGGCTGCGCCGCCCATTGAAACGGCGTGTACGGCTTGGGCACCAGCCACCCCACGCTGCCGTTGATCTTCGCCGGCGCCTTGCCCAGCGCCCTTCGCGCGTTCGACATCTCCACGCAAAGTTGATGAATGCCGCGAATGTCGTCGATCGTCTCGCCCGGGAAACCGACCATGAAATACGACTTGATCCGATTCCACCCGGCTTTATAGACCTCGGTGATTCCGTCCATCAGGTTTCCGTCGGTCACCTTTTTGCGAATCGCCGCACGGAGCCGATCCGTCGCCGCCTCCACGGCGATCGTGATCCCGCCCTTGCGAACCTGGTTCGCCATCCACGGAATGTTCTGCAGCATCTTGTCCACGCGCAGCGACGGCATCGAGATATTCACGTGCCGACCCGCGAAGTGCTCGTTCACACGAGCGGCCAGTTCGCGCAAATGCGGATAATCCGCCGTCGAAAGCGAAAGCAGCCCCAGCTCCGTATTGCCCGTCGACCAATACTGTTGCTCGGCGATCTCCAGGATCTTCTCAACGCTCCGCACGCCCACCGGCCGCTTGGTATACCCCGCGTGGCAGAACCGGCATCGCTGCGGACACCCGCGCATCACCTCGATCGCCATCCGATCGTGAACCACCTCGACAAACGGAACGATCGGCCGCGTCGGGAACGCCGCATTCTCAAAGTCCGGCGTCTGGCACCGTTCAATCGGCCGAATGAAATTCGGATCGCTCGACAGCGAAGTCGTCATCCGCCGGATCGTCCCGTCCTCGTTGTATGTGACCTCATACATCGAAGGCGCATAGATCCACGGAAACTTCCGCGCCATGATCTCGATCATCGCCCGCCGGCGCACACCGCTCGCCTTCAGCTCCTTGTAAAGCGCGAGGATCGCCGCCATCGACTCCTCGCCGTCGCCGATGACCACGAGATCGACAAACGCCGACACAGGCTCCGGATTATCCGCCTGCGGCCCCCCCGCGATCACCAGTGGATGCGAGTCGTCGCGCTCCGAGGCCATCAGCGGAATCCCCGCCAGGTCCAGCATCGTCAGCAGGTTCGTGAACCCCAATTCATATTGAAGGCTGACAGCCAGGATGTCCGCGTCGCCCACCGGCTGACGCGTATCCCATGTGAAAAGCGGCAATCGCTGGTGCCGCATCCGTGCCTCGGCGTCGATCCACGGACAATAAGCCCGCTCCGCACAGACCCCCGGCGTGTGATTGCACAGCCAATAAATAATCTGGCACCCCAGGTGTGACATACCGATCGTGTAGGCATCCGGAAATGCCACCACCACGCGCACTTCCGCGCGATCCCAGTCGCCGTCGTGGACCAGTTGATTGATCTCACGCCCGATATACTGGCCGGGCTGCTTGATGAAGGGGAGCAATTCCTCGCTGACGCGCGACCCCAGCCCCCGCTTCTCACATATCACGTCGGATACCATGCACGTCACGATAAACGAAAGTCCCTTTGCATAACAGGCTTGCGCAAAGGGACCACACCCTATTCCCCCGCGAAACCACGCGACATTTCGCGCCTCAGGGACACGTGGTCAGGCCCTAGAATGATGTAGTGCTGCAGCGGTCAGCGGAGCCTCGTCCGATGGTTTTCAGACGTAAATGCGACCGTCCTGATTGTGCTTTTCGCGGCGTATTTGCGGATCAAAAGTGCTTTGCGGCTCCGACTTTGCGGCACCGGGGATTCTTGACGGAGCCGGTCCTCGCGGGATAGAATGAGCGGTCAGAGGGGTCATCCTTCGTCCCACCGGAAGTTGCATGCCAAGGGACATCCCCGCTTTGCGGACCCCGACCCGCCTTGGGAGGTAGATCAACGATGAAACGCCTTTTGAACGTGCGCAAGCTCTGTCTCTGGACCGTCCTGGGCGCAAGTAGTCTCGCCCTGACGATCGGCACGACGTGCCCGTTGACCGGCGACAACACGCGCCCCATCGTTCCTCCCGGCAATCGCCCGCCGCGCATCATCATCACCAGCGTGACGACCGCCCTTGGCAATAACTTTGCTGAGGTCGGCGATCCGGTCAGCATCGCATTCACCGGCGAGGACGCCGAAGACGCAGCCGTCGCGCGCGTCTTTGCCTCGACCTCCGGCGACCCCATGCCCGCGCAGGAGATCCCCATCCTCGGCGGTTTCCCCATCGGCCCCGGCACCGGCAACGGCGTCGCGACCTGGGACACCACCGGGTTTGCGCCCGGCGGCTACAACATCTTCGCTGAAATCGACGACCGAACACTCGACCCGTTCACCGGCACCGGCAATCCGCCGGTCAGGGTCACATTCACCGTACCTTTGCAACTCGGCTCACAGGGTTCTCGCCCGGCGACCAGCGCGCCGCAGCTTGTCTTCTTGTCCCCGACGGTGAATCTCGGTCTGTCGGCCCAGGACGAATTGACGTTGAGCTACATCTATTCGGATGTGGACTCGACAGCCACAATCACCTTGCTGCTTGACAAGGACCTCATCCCAACCAACGACGACATCAACAACCCGGGCGACCCAGCCGATCCCGCCACCAATATCATCATCCTCCCTTCATTCCCCCGTCGGCCGGATGACCCTGTTTTTGACGGCGATGTGTTCAATAACCCCGACAACCCGATCGATGAGCCGGATAGTCTGGAGATTCGCACCAATCCACGTGTGCTGGGGCAGACCTTCCCGGGAGAGCTCCCATTCCCGACCGCCCCGATGGCCGGCGAACAGTCGCAGTATATCTTCGCGATTGACTTCGCGCTGATCCCACCCAGAACACAACCCTACTTCATTCGCGCAACGATCTCCGACGGCGACAATACGCGACATGTTTATGCAACTGGAAAGCTGACCGTCGCCGCGGGCGGAAGCGGAACTTTCGATCTTAATTCGGTCGGGTTCGGCGTTGCGGGCGCCCGCTTCCAGGGCTTTTCAGCCCGCGAAAACCTCGGATCGAGTTTCGTCAGCCTCGGCGACATCGACACGGACGGTGTCGAAGATTTCGTGATCGTGGGTCGGTATGCAAGCCCGCGAAATCGACCTGAAGTCGGTGCCGGCTATCTCCTCTTCGGCCGTAAGAAGCAACCATTTCCCGTTGATACGGACGGTGACGGGCTTCCGGATGGCGGGAGAAGAGATGAAATGGACAACGTCATCAACGCTCCGCCACCGCCGGATTTTGTCCCGGATCCCTACCTTCCTCAAAACGTGGGAAGGTTCGGCGGTACCATCAGCATTAACAGCGTGGGCAGTTTCTTTCGCGGAACCGTCTACGGAATGCCGGCGCCCTTCACGGCGACACCGGTCCCGGCTCCGCTTGAAGACCCTCAGTTGCCGGGCAAGCCGACGGCTGGTCTGACCTCGATCACGGCTGTCCAATTCACCGACGATAACGTTGCTGATCTCGTCTTTGGCACGCCCTTCATTTCGTCGGCCTTCGACTTCGTCGACGATGATCCGGTCGATGGGGGATGCGACGTGGGGAGCTATCCGGATACCTTGCCCAATCCGATTTGTACGCGAGGAACCGGCGGATCGGGCGCAAATAATGATGACCTCGTTCCGCGAATATCGCTTGTTGATCAAGGCATGGTCTGCATGGCCGACGGATCCAATGACATCCGAAATATTTTCCTGCGATTCGTCGACGTCGGCCTCGCCGGGCAATTCGATCCCAATAATCCAATCGACTTTGAGGGCGTCCTTCGCAACCCGGCTGAAGTTCCTCGGGGCTTCAGAATTCGCGGCGGGTGGTTTGATAATGAATACCTCTTCCAGGGCTTCACCTTGGGACAGTCTTCGACCAGCGAATTCGGCCGAACCGTTGCCGCCCTGCCTGACATTTCCGGCGACAATCGGCCGGAACTCATGATCTCAGCGCCCGGCCTGAAACGTGTGGAAGTTGACTTTACCACCATTCCCCCGAGCCTGACCATCGAATCGGAGCCCTCCGGAGCCGTGCAGGTATTCCAGTCAGGTAACTATCTGGCAAACATCTTCCGCGGAACTGATATGGTCGCCTCTTTCCCGGCCTATGCCGGCTTCGGCTGCACCGAGCCGTCTGCGCCGGGGGCAGGGGATACCGAATGTCTCCGCGGATTCGTGGCGCCGCCCTCAAATAACTTCGTCATTGGCGAGATGTCCGGCGACCGCTTCGGCAACGCCAACGCCGGCGGTGACACAAACCTCGACGGTCTTGAGGACATGCTTGCCGGCGCACCCAATGCCGATCGAAACGGCCTCGTCGATTGTGGCATCACCTATCTCCTCTTTGTCAACGCCGCCGGTTTCGGCAACATTGATATGAATCTGAATCCTCCGCCGCATCTCCGCATCACCGGAACACATGATGGCGATCAGTTCGGACTCTCTCAAACCGGCGTGGATGACATGAATGGCGACGGGAATCCTGATTCGGCGATCGCGTCCGCATCGTACGATGATGCCTTCGTCGGTGTCGACGCCGGTTTTGTCGGCGTGCTCTTCGGAAACCCCTTCCTCACGGGAGAGGATGGCTTTTTCCCCGAGGACATCGGCACGCCGATCCTTAACGGTGTTCGGTTTGAACCGAATTCCGCCGGTTCCCTTGCCGGTACCAGCATCGCCTCCGCCGGCGACTTCAATGCCGACGGTGCTGGAGATTTGCTCATCGCCTGTCCGGGTGAAGTTCGATGCCAAAATGCCAACGGGTCCTTCTCAATGCCGGTTGCGGGACTTTGTGCCCCCGGCACCATCACGAGAACCGGCGTCGGATATCTGATCTTTGGCGGACCGCACCTCGACTCGATCGTTAACGGCAGGGTTGACAATATGTTCAGCCTTTCCGAGGTAGGGACGCTTCAATTGCCAGGACTCGTCATGGTCGGTCGCGTCCTGCCCGGCACCGGGCCCGAAGTGTTCGCGCCCATTGATTCCGTCGGTGGAGTCGGCGACGTTGACGGCGACGGCTTTGACGACATTTTTGTCGCATCGACAACTGCGGACTTCGTGAATCCCGCGAATCCGCTGCAGCGCCGGCTCAACGTGGGCGAAGCGTACCTGATCTACGGCAATAACTTCGGCCCCAACCATTTGAAGCCATAAAGTCAGGCGGACCTGATTCGTGACTTTAACCAACTTTGGCCCTGTTTGCCGCCGACGCGCCCTCGACGGACACATGGCATATAACAAGAATTAAGGCAAAGGACGCCTTACAATAACCTGTGCCGCCCCCAAAACCGGCGATGGCGGCCCACCGAAAGTTGAAACGCCCCAGCGACAGGAGTCTCTCATGAACCACCGGGCTATACGTAAAGCATTTACCCTCATCGAGTTGCTCACCGTGATGGCCATCATCACCCTCCTCATCGGCATCCTCACACCCGCCCTCGGCGCCGCTCGCGACCGGGCCAGGGCAACGGCCGTCCGGGCACAGCTCAACGCCATGGAAGTCGGTCTCGAGGCCTTCACCAGTGACGAGGACGGCTTCCCGCCCTCCAACGCGAACCTGATGGCCAGCGACATTAATGCTCCGGCAGCCGGTTCAGACGTCGGCAATATCGCCGATTGGGAAGTTGCCAACGGCGCAACCCTGCTCCAGGGTGCCCACCTGCTGCTCGATGCCCTCGTCGGGCGCGACTTCCTCGGTTACGACCCGAAGGCCCCCGGTGCCGGCGCCCCGAACACCTACAACCGATGGGATTCCAACAACGACCGTCGCAAGCCGTACATTCCCGCCGACGGCGTGGACACGACTTCTGTCAATGAGCCGCCGGAGGATGCGTTCGGAACTGTTCCGATCGAAGGCTCCAACGACCCGCAGCCCACCATCGACAATGTCCTCTGCCGCGTCTTCCGCGACAAGTTCGGCTGGCCGATTCTCTACTACCGCGCCAACCCGACCGCGACTCAGAATACGCCGATCATTCAGACCGGTATGAATGCGGGTGCCGCCTTCTACGGCGATGGCGTTTATGACGGAAACGATAACGAGTACTTCACAAGCTACAACGGCGGCGTGGCCTGCCCCATGGGCATGCCGAGCAACCTGAAGCACCGTGTCTGCGACGCAAGCACTGCTCAGATGGTTGAAACCCCGAACTACGGCTCGTCGCTCGATGACACAAGTCGCTTCGCCGAGTTCATCCGCTCCTTCCGCGCAAGCACCTTCGACACGACGATGCCCGACCTGATCGTCCAGCCGCGCCCGGTCAAGGCCGACCGCTTCATCCTCTGGTCCGCCGGCAAGGACGGCATCTACGGTAACCTCGACGACGTTGCCAACTTCCAGGTCCTCTCCACCGAGCGCTAACCCCGCTCGCCTGATTCAATCATCCCGCGGGGCTCCGCCGTCAACCCGACGTCGGAGCCCCGCTCTTTTTCGCCGCTTTCGACTCCGCGCAATCGCCCGTCCTTAACATTTAGCCCCCGGTCAATGACCGGGGGCTCTTCTCCACCCACCAGCACCGCCACGTCTCCACGCCCGCCCCGCGCACCTGCCGTAGCGTCACCCCTTGTGGGTGACGTCGTGGGCCTCACCATCGTCGTCGGCGTCGTCTCTCGCGCATCTCATTGGCAGCGCGTACGGCCCTCAATCGAGCCCCGGCACAGGCGGTGGAAGTCTGATTCACCGAAAAAGGCGCGCACGACGAGCAAGTGTTAACGAATGGAGCCCAAACCGCGCACGCGCAACCGAGATGCTCGCGATGTACGAAACGCATATCATCCCAACCGCAAACCCAAGGCCTCCGCTCCCAGGCCTGTTTCGCTCATTTTTCACCCAAATCGCGCATCGCCCCAACCCATGCCCGCCACAAGGCTTGGCACAATCCCCGAAGGCCATGTGTCACCTTATGTCACCTTCGATTCTGCAAGACTTGCGCGCATGCACCACTCTCGTCTCCACCCTCGACCCCACCTTCCTTCAGCCTTCAGCCTACAGCCTGCAGCCTTTTTCCCGCCTTATGTCACCTTCGATTCTGCACGACTTGCGCGCGACCCCCGAAGCGGCAGCCGCACCCGCCGGTCGCACGACACACGAGGATTCGCGAATGCTCCCGCGCTATCCCGCCGCCCAAAATTTTGACTTTTTGACTTTTTGGCGTTTTGACTTTTCTACCTGGCCCGGGGCCTCGCTAATTTCGACTTTTCGACTTTTCGACGTTTCCACCTGCCGCCCCAAAGCTCGCCCGCCAAAGCGCTTACAATCGCCCGCCCGGAGATTTTTCGCCTATTGTCACCCTGGAATTCGTCCCCTATTCGCTCAAAAGCAGGCCTTCTTTCATGAAAACGCCCCCTTTTGCTAACCATCAGCCGCCCGCCGGGTCCACTCCCTTAGGCGTGCATTCGCACGGTTGCCCAAACTGCGCGCATGCCTCCATAATCGGCCGCACAACGAGGACCCGGAACATGACCATGCGAACCCTGCTCATCCCCACCCTGCTGATGATCCTGCCGACGGTCGCCCGCGCTCAGGCCCCCACCGATGTCGCCGCCGCCATCGACCGCAAGGTCGAGGCCCTGACCGTCAAGGACGCCGTCATCGCCGACGCCCTCGCCGACATCGGAACCCAGGCCGGTGTGAAGTTCACCCTCGACGAGCAATCGCTGGAACTCCTCCCCTGGGGACCGCAGACCAGGCTCGCCAATGTCAGCATCACCAACGCCTCGCTCCGCGAAATCCTCCCCCAACTCCTCGGCGCCATCGGCATGACCTACGAAGTCCGCTCCGACGACATTTTCGTCTTCGCGTCCGACCCGCTCAAGCGGATTAATCGCCGGGCCACATGGCAGGAACTGCAACTGCTCCAGCGATGCCGCGAAGCCAAATACACCCCCGAGAATCTAAAAGACTTCGATCTGCAGTATCGCATCAGCAGCAAGGTCGACGCCGCCAACATGCTCAGTCACCAGCTCACCAAGAGCGGCGACGGGTCGATGGCCGACATGCTCGAAGTCGCCACCGCATCGCTCGGCTGGGTCTGGTTCCCCAGCGACGGCGCGATCGTGATCCGCACCCAGCAGGCCCAGATCGCCAATCGACTCGCCCGGCGGATTTCCGTGCGCTACACCGCCACGCCCCTGGCCCGCGTCTTGATGGACTTGTCCGACAAAGCCGAGACCGCCTTCGTTCTCGAACCCGGCATGATGCTCAAGCTCCCTCCCAACACCGTCCAAAGCTACACGCTGCTCCTCCAGTCCACCTCCATCAGGCAGGCTCTCGAACTGATCTGCGCCGAAACCGGCCTGAAGTACGAGATCGAGCGCGAGGTCGTCCGCATCGGTCTGTCCGACGCCCTTCAGGAAGGCGGCAAGCAGGCCTCCGTTCGCGCTTCGCCCTACGTCGGCAAGATCGCCGTCCCCAGCGCCGACGGCAGCTACACCCTCGAGTTTCTCATCCGCGCCGAAGAACTGCCGCCCGACATTCTCGAAACGCGGGATCAGATGATCGAAGAGATCATCCAGAAAATGCGCCGCGACATGTCCACGACAGCCCCGATGACCTCCCCCGACGCACCGGACCAATAAGCAACCGGTGGGGTCTTCAGCACGCCGTCCAACTCCCGGTTTGAAAAGTCGTTCCCGGACGAGGCCCGCGCTTTGGACCTCGGACTCCAATAATTCGGCGGGCCTCCGAGCGTGACCGGGACTCTTCTCGGCATCACCCTGCATTCAATCCCACCCCCACCGCAAGTACGGCGAAATCCACAGGCTAAGCCGCGGTTAGCCGATGACGGAAAGCCTGCGAAACCAACCCGGAACAAACGCGCAGGCCCGTTCGCGCTGCACTCGGCCGAGGTGAGCGGCGTCAATAGGCGACGGCTACAAAGGAGGCGAAATCGGTGGCCAACCAGAAGAAACTCAAATCAGTCTCAATCGACGCCGCCGAAACACTGATCAGCTTCGCGCCCGTCGACGTCGCCGTGTATCTCCCCGGCGCCGACGGCAGCGCCCCCGTCCTCTACCGCGAAGAAGGCTCCGGTCTGCAAAAGCCGGACTTCAATCGCCTCCGTCGCACCGGCGTCCAGACGATCCTCGTACACGGCGAAGACCTCGGCAAATACGAAACCATGCTCGAAGACAATCTGTCGAGCCTTCTCATGGACGCTTCGATTCCCCCCGACCACAAGGCCTCGTGTGTCCACAGCGTCGGCACCGCCGTTGTCAGAGAGCTCATCAGCAGCGAAGACACCTCGCAATCGATCGATCGCGCCTCCCACTTCCTCGACACCATCATGGAAGGCGTCCTGTCCCAGCCCTCCGTCGCCGCGAATCTGCTCTGCATGAGCGGCCACCACCAGACAACCGCCAGTCACATGTTCGCCGTCTCCACCCTCGCCGTCCTGCTGGGCGCCGAAGTCTACGGCCGCGACCACAAGACACTTCGCGAAATCGGCCTCGCCGGCATGTTGCACGACCTTGGAAAACTCCAGATCGACCGCGCGATCCTGAATAAGCAGACACCCCTGACAACGGAAGAACTGCGGATCATCCAGCACCACCCCATCGAGTCCGTTCGTCTCATCGGCGCGAATCCCGAGGTGTCGGAAACAGTCAAGCAGATGATCCTCCAGCATCACGAACGATACGACGGCCGTGGTTACCCCCTTGGTTTGGACGGCGACCACCTTCTGACCGGCAGCAAGATTATCTCCATCGTCGACGCATTTCACGCCCTGATCGGTCGCCGAAGCTATCGCCAGGGAATGTCTCCCGTCGACGCCGCCCGCGTGCTGATGTACCAAAAGGGATCGCAGTTCGACCCGGAGCTTTACTCGGTCTGGATCAGACTTTTCCACAAATGCTGGCAGTCGCAGGAAACGATTGTCGATCAGCCGGCGTCCGAAGAAGACGGCGGACATTCTTTTCACAGCGATCACAGGCAGGAAAAAACATCTGACACACCACGAGCCCAGCCCAGGCTCATGTGCCGCGGACGCACCGAGGTGCAATGTGTCCACGTCGGAAAACTTCTCGACCATGACAAGGGCGCCGCCAAGGTGGTCGCACCGCTCCAGGACTTGTCGCGCGGCGGCCTCTGCATGTGGACAGATCGACCGATGTATCGCGGCGAAGTCGTACACGTGCGACTGGAGGCCGGCGGCAATCTGGTCTGGGTGCGTGGTCTGGTTAGCTGGTGCCGCAGGGACAACACCAAAGGGAACTTCAAGACCGGCGTGAAATTCCTCGAGCGAATCTCCGAAGACCAGGTCCACGAGAAGTTACCCGTGCGGCCCGTCAATGATCCCCGCCTCTTCCCCGAAAACCTGAGCCTGTCGCAGAGAGAAGTTGAAGACGAATCGGCATAGCCCTCACAGCCGACGCCCGTCGCCGTACTTTTTTGAAAGCCCCCGATCACCCCTTGAAATCACCGATCGAAAGCGTCCGATCTCGACCGCCGAGCTCATGATAAATCGCCGCGTACCCAATCGACATCTTGGAGACCGAAAAATGCTCGCGCGCGAAGGCCTGCGCCTTTTTCCCGAGCCGAAGTCCGACGCCCGGTTCAGCTAAGAGCCGTGACACAGCCGAGACAAACGCATCCTCATCGCCCTCTTCGTGCAGGATCGCGGTCTCCTCGTGAACCAGACCGTCATGGGGACCGCCGCGCGCCGCGACGATGGTCGTTCCCGCGCTCATCGCATGAACGGTCTCTTCTCGATATCCGCTGTCCCAGTTCGGGACGCAGAAAATCTGCCCCTCGCTCAGAACATTGCGGAAATACTCAATGCGCCCCGTAAAGATGACGCTCGCCGCGACATCCAGGTCCTCCGCCGCGCCCCGAAGCGCGCTTTCGGCCGGCCCCTTCCCGATGACGAAGAGCAGCAGCCACGGATATGTCTCGATCAACCGGCGCAGGCCGCGCAGCAGAATCATCAGACTCGATGCCGATCCCAACGGCCCCGCAAAGACAAGCATCGGGCGCACCTCTTCAGCGCCGGGCTCCCGCGCCGTGTTCTCGTGCGTGACACCCAGTGGGACGACGAGACTCCGGCACCCCCTCGGCAGTCGACCTTCCAGCGATTCTGCCATCGCCGCGGAAGGTAGAAACAACGCGCGAACCTGATCTGCCCCGGGCCGAGCCCCTAACTCCGTCACCTCCTCCATCGACAAGACGCTGACAATCATCTGCCCGTCAGCCAAGTCCGCCAGTTCCCGCGCCGTCCTGTAGCAACCCGGACCTCCGAGGCAATGGATCAGCGGAGGGACTTCCAGCTTGAGCGATCGAAGCTGAGCGACAATCGAATGCGCCGCGTCGGACTCGCGACTGAGTCGTGGCCAGCGATCCGGCCGATAGGGGATGACCGCTGTCGGGCCCACGGCAAGGTCGGTGCACGCCGGCGAATCCGGTACGGTCAGGACCGGAGTGACCTGCTCGTCAATGAGCCCGATCTGAAGCGAACGAATCGCCGAGGGAATCCGCTCCGCGACGGATTCATCGAACATCAGGCATACGACGGTGTTGTCCACGTGACGTGGCTCCCAGTGACGGCTGCAAGACGACAGGCAGCAGGATTTCTGGACGAACTCGATATGAATCGACTAACACCCATATCATAACACGAATCGGCGTTGTTTCGCCTGAAAGACTTGACGCTCTCCCGACCAGAGAGCCTAATAGTCCTGACACAGGTGCGATAGGCCGCCGACACACTCCGGGACACGCATGGCTGACGCTTCATCAAGCATCAAAATCGCACTGGGTTCAGACCACGGCGGCTTCGACCTGAAGCAGCACCTCAAGAAATGGCTGACCGATCGCGGACATGCCGTTCAAGATTGCGGCGTCCATGACAAATCCCCCGCCGACTACCCCCTGATCGCCGCCGCCGTGGCCGGTCTCGTGGCCGACGGCTCTGCCTCGCGCGGAATCCTGATCGACGGCGCCGGCATCGGCTCCTGCATGGTCGCCAATAAGTTTCCCGGCGTGAGGGCGGCTCTCTGTTATGATATATCCTCGGCCAACAACAGCCGGGAGCACAACGATGCCAACGTGCTCACACTCGGCGCAGGGCTCATCGGCGCGGCTCTTGCCGAGCAGATCGCCGAAGTCTGGCTCAAGACCGAGTGCACCGCTGAGCGACATCTTCGCCGGGTCGCCATGATCGGCGATATTGAGGAAAAGCAAAGATCTCGGCCAGGTCCCGCGACAAAGGCCGCTATCGCGCCCACGATCACGCAAACACCGGAGCAGCCAAGCCGAATGACCCCCGATGAGATTCGAAACATGAGCGGCCTGACCAACCTGACCCAGGCGGACCTGGAAAAAATCGCCGAACGAATCGCCGGCATGATGTCGCAGAGCGGATGGCCGACGAAGTCCGCCTGCTCCTGCTGTGGTGAGGATTGCCACGGCCGCTGCGCCGAGACCGGCCCGGACACGGTCAGAGGCCTCATCGGAATGGGCGCCGGTCGAATCGGCATGGGTCTCGGCGGCGGACCCATTCCGCGTGACGTCGCTCAATACATCGACCACACCCTGCTGAAGCCCGAAGCGACCCGCGCGCAGATCGAGCAACTCTGCAAAGAGGCGAAGGAGCACTCGTTTGCCTCCGTCTGCATCAATCCAAACTGGGTCAAGATCGCCGCGAGCATCCTGAAGGGCTCGCCAGTCGCGGTCTGCACTGTTGTCGGCTTTCCGCTCGGCGCGCATGTGGCCGAAGTGAAGGCACTCGAAGCCCGCCGCGCCATTCGTGACGGAGCCCGGGAAATCGACATGGTCATCAACATCGGGGCCCTGAAGAGCAACGATGATGATCTCGCATTCCAGGATATCAAGGCCGTCGTTGACGCTTGTATGGACGGACGGGCGATCTGCAAGGTCATCATCGAGTGCGCCCTGCTCACCGACGATGAGAAGGTCCGAGCCTGCATGCTCTCGCGAAAGGCCCGCGCGGACTTCGTCAAGACCAGCACCGGTTTCGCCTCAACCGGCGCCACGGCGCACGATGTGGCCCTGATGAGTGAAGCCGTCGCCGGAACGCGCATGGGCGTCAAGGCCGCCGGCGGCATCCGATCCTATGGCGATTTCAAGGCCATGGTCGAAGCCGGCGCGACCCGCATCGGAGCCAGCGCCGGAATCGCGATCATCAGAGAGTCGAAAGGCGATGCCCCCGCCGCCGCGGCACCCACGCCATCCGAGGCCGCTCCGCAGAAATACTAATCATGCCTGCCCGAGGGATTCCGACGCCGCTGGGGAATTCTGCGCGCACTCATCCAGCTCCCCATCCTGCCCGGGCGCCGCAAGAAGATATTGATGCTTAAACTGCTCCGATGTGCGCGATCGGCTGCGACGCAGCACCTCATCCCGGCGCGTCAGTGTGCCGGCCGGCAGTGGGCACATCTCAATGGCGCCCAGCCGCAGGGTGGACCGCTTCGACGCATACTCTCCGTTGACGCCGCAAAGCGCCTGATCCAGTCGATCAGCAAGGCCCGCGTGTTGCCTCGCCATGCCTTGCTCCACGTACAACCGATAGCGCGGCGGCTCGCCCCAGCGAGGTGATACCACGAACTCCACCACCCGGTCGGCCGCCTTTCCCCACACCGACTGCATCGCCAGCACAACCTGGTGCTCCGTCAGCTTTTCGCCGGTCAGGGAGGAAGTATGGGCGTCGCGGCTGAGGAACTCGATCATCGGCGCCTGTCCCTGCCAACCCGTGACGCGAACCCGGTCGCCGATGTCGTAGCGAAACAGCCCGCTCGCATTGGTCAGCAGCAGAAAATACTCCAGGCCCTCCTGCAGCTCGTGCATGCGCAGCACAGTCGGACTTGCGTTGCCGTATTCTTCAGCAGGGATGAACTCGTAGAAATGGCTTGTGATTGCCAGTACGCCCGACGCCGATTCATCCGCAAGGGGAATCGACATTCTCCCTTCGCTGGCAATCAGGCCGATGTCGCGCACCGGCACGTCACCGAAATATCGCGGGATCTGAGAGCGATAAAGTCCCATCGTCCCGCCCGTCCAATGGGCCAGGAAATCCAATTGCCAATAGTCCTTCGGATAAAGCGAGCCGCTCACCGAGGCAAGCCGCTCCAGTCGCCGCGCCGCGTCGGGCATGGCCGCCAGTCGCGGTCGCAGGGTGGCGCGTATTTCATTTGAAACCGGCAATTCATCCCAGAGCGTGCCCTCGTGGATGTCGCGAATGAGCCGCTCTTTGTGCGCATCGGCCGTCTTCGCCAGGAGCATCAAAGTGGAAGGGTTAGCCGTGACGGCCCACGCGACATCGCGCGGCATGGCCAGCCGCATGATCGTGTAATACTTCGCGGTCGAATCGCTGATCCCCGCCACGTTCGCGGGCGACGTGTAATACTTCCGGACGAGTCGCTTCTGCGTTGCGGCGAGCAGGCCGGTGATCGCTCCGCATGGCGCCCCGGATGGCGCGGTGTGGTCCCGCATCGAGCTGGTCACCTGGAGAATGTGTCGCAGCAGCGATCGCGGATGATCCATGATCGCCTTCAGGCCCCAGATGTTCCATCCCCGCCGACATTCCGTCAGGACCGAAGGCGTGATGGGAATGTACTTGGGCTGCGCCGTCGTCCCGCTGGTCAGCGCGAACATGAGTACCCGTTCGCCCGGCGGCAGAAGCGCCTCGACCCGGCCGGCGCGCACCTGCTCCACATAGGGCGAAAGCTCCTCGTAAGTGCAGATGGGGACGCGCTCTCGAAACTGCTCGTAGGACTGAACCGCATCCAGTCGATGATCGCGGCCGAATTGCGTGAGCGCGCCGCGCCGGATCAGCCGGTCCAGAAGACTCTGCTGACAGCGAATCGCCGAGCCAAGCTCGGACATGAACTTTCGCGTCGTGCGGGAGGCTTGCAGGCTGGCAGCCTTGGCGAAGATCGAATCGAGAATCGTCCGGTCGGACACGCCCCTGGTGACTCCTTGATGCGCGGACTGCGAGACGCCCCCCAAAAGGGGCACTTAGCTACGGAGCATCATAGCGTGGTTCTCAGTTGACTTCGATCTCGTCGAGTTCTTCCGGCGATTCGGCGGGAATCCGAAGCCGTGTGACTGTCCGACCCAATTCGTCGGCAGCGGCGAGTTGATTGTGCTCGGCGAGCGCCCCCAGCGCGAATTCAACGAAGCGGCCCTGCTTGTACATATTGTCCGCATCCTCGCGCCGGGCAAGGTAGCGATCGAAGAACTCGACGGTTCGCCGCGTGTATTCCTCAGGAACGACATCGACCGACTGATTGTGCTTCGCCCCGTGAACCACCCAAAGGTACTTGGGCTGTGCCGACAGGGCATAAAGCAGCCGCGACTGCTCCACGGGAATGTAACTGTCCCGCTCGCCGTGAATGAAGAGCATCGGACGTGGCAGCATGCGCATGAGCGTTTTGCGAACCGACGGATATCGACACTTGAACTTAACCCGGCACGTCAAGAACAGGCACCAGCGAAGAAACCTCCAGAACTCCGGCGGGTGGTTCTCATAAATGATCTTCACCCGGGCGTAAATCTTCGCCCAGCGTTTCATCAAATGCTCAAGGGTGCAGTCCGATGAAAACGCGCCGTCGGTGATAAGGGCCCGAACCGACGCACACGACTCGCTCGCCAGAATCCCCGCGCAGGCCCCGCGGGAGATGCCGAAGAGTCCGATCTCGATCGGCCGACCCTGCTCCTCCAGCCATTGCTCGACCGTGGAAATAGCCCCCATCATGTCGGAGACCTCTCGATCGCTGGCCCATTGCCGGGCTCGATAGCCCTCCTCGGACGCACTGGCCCCGTGGCCGCGGAAATCGAATGAAAAGACGTCATATCCGGCGTCAATCAGCGGCCGACAGTACCGGGCACACGAAAGGCGCGTACTCTTGAATTCCGGGGCAAAGATGATGGTCCCCCGGCGCTCCACCTCGGGCGGCGGGTGCATCAGAACGCCCCGCAGCCGAACCCCATCCGTCGCGTAGAAGTCTCTCTCCTCGCCGGGAATGGGGCGAAACGACCATTGCGGCACCGAAAGCGGCGGCTCGGTGTCGCTGATGATGTTCAGGCAGATTCGCAGGTATTTGACAAGAACCAGGGCCGGGATGACGACGAGGAGAATGAGCGTCAGGATGATCGAAGTCAGCGCCCAGTTGCGCGCCACGGCCGTCCAGAAAGATGCGAGCAGTTCTGTCGATTGCGAGGAAATTTCCAGCACCGCGCCGGCCTCCGATCTGTTGGAACGTACAGCATAGTGGTCCCCCCCCATCGACGCCAGCGCCAATGTAAATAGGCCGCCGCCATTCCCCCGGGGCGAGGGTGGAATGGACGATCCTGTCGCAGGGGTTGCTGGTTAGGTCCGGAGAAGTGAATCCACATCCGCCGCGAGTTCACCCAGAAGGTCCGGGCGTTTCATCCTTGGCGATCGGGCATCGGGCAGCGCGCTTTCGATCTTCGCGGGGTCGTCCACCCAGCAAAAATCACACACACCCTCAAGGGCCTTCACAAACTCAAGTTGGTGATTGCCCGCCTTACCCTGATTGACCACGGCAATCATCGGGCGGCCGAGTGAAATGAACTCGAGCAGGCTACCGGTTCCGGCGTGCGTGATGATCAGGTCGGCGTTCGCCGCCTTGGACAGGATGTCCTGGTCGAAAGCGACGTACTCCATGTGACGCGGCGTTCGTCTGGCCAGACCGATCTGCCCGAACACCGGTTGACGCACTACGTCGCGACCGGCGAGGTCGTCGACCGCATCGATCAGTTCGTCGAAATACTGAGTGCCGACGGTGACGAGAATCAAAGGACCGCCCCCGCATATCGAAGATCGCTATCGCCGCACGCAAGCTCCGGCCACTGAACGTACAACCGATGTGGAAGCCCGAGCCGGCGTAAGATGCACCCGGTCAAAGAAAGCTCGTCCACGCGCGTCAGCGACTCAATGAAGCAGCACCGCGACCCGAACAGCCGCCCGACCGCGAAGAGTGGCACGGCCATCGAAGTGCCGACCGCGAGGATCCATGACGGGCGCAGTTTCCGAACAATCGAAAACGCCTCGACGCAGCTCATGAGCAATCTCGCGGGGTTGCTCACAAATCGCACCGGATGCTTGCGCGTCGGACCAAGATAGTGCATGGGATAACATTCGCCTGGATGCGGCGTCGCAAGTCGCTTCGCCCCGTGGACGCCCTTGCAATGGCCGTACACATAGGCGAATCGAAACGCGCTTACGTCGAGTCGCTCCAGCAGGCGACAAGTCTCCTGGTGCCAGCCCCCGCCGCACAGCGCCACGAGAATCAGAGGTCTTTGATTGTCTGAACTCACCCGCATCGTGCGCCCCCGCACCTCGCCCGACCGATACTAACGCTAGGGCTATCGGTCCGGCGGATGTTCCGCCTAACCTATTCCCAAACGGACACACGCATGGCCCTCCCAACGGCGCCGTCGCCGACATCCAAGCCGCGATCACCGGGTGTGTCAGCCTGCGCAATTCCTGCCGATTCCCCAAAAAAGAGCCGAATCCAGGTGTCGGCCGACCACTACCTCGGCGACTACCTCAATCTTCCGCGCATGATCACCTATTGGTATCAGGCGAAGGCGGTGCGCGATTGCGGCGGGAAAGACGTGCTGGAGATCGGCGTGGGAATGGGGCTGACCGCGTGGATCCTTCGCCGCTGGGGGCTGTCGCTTTCTACGCTCGACTTCGATCCCGCCTTGCGACCGAGCGTCGCCGGCGATCTGCGCTCGATGCCGCTCGCCGACAACAGCTTCGACACGATCCTCATCGCCGAAGTGCTCGAACACCTGCCGTGGGATGCCTTCGTACCGGCACTCGTCGAACTGCGCCGCGTCGCGCGCCGGCACGTCATCGTCACGCTGCCGTGTCCGCTCGTCGGGTTCAACCTTGGACTGAATGTCCCGGTTCTCGAGCCACGCTTCTGGGCGCTGGGCTTTCGCCAGCTTTCCCGGCCGCGCTTCGACGGCCAGCACTACTGGGAACTCGATCGTCTGGGATATCCAAAAAAAAGAATCCGCGCCGCCATGCGCGAAGCCGGTTTTGAAATCGAAAGTGAATTCCGCCCCGGCCTCAGCCTCTACAACTACTTTTTCGTCCTGCGCAAGAAGTGATGAACTTACGGATTCGCCGGGACGCGAATCTCCGCCGGACGCGGGGCCGGTCTAACGATGCCGGGGGCACCCTGGGGCGTACTGCGCGGCCCGTCTGAAGAGGACGACGAAGACTCCGACGGCATCGACCGCCGCGAAGCCGCCTCAGCCGCCGCCTGACCGACGATGACATTGCCGACAAAGATCGCGCCGTCGTTGATCTCCAGGCGCGTCGTCCTCAAATCGCCCTCGACCTTTGCGGTCGCGAGCAGATGCAGCTTCTCCGAAACGACGAGATTCCCCTTGCACTCGCCTTCGACCTTGACGTTGGAGGCCTCCACATTCGCCGAAATCTTCGCGCCTTCGGCAACGTGCAGCGTTCCCTTGGACTTGATATGGCCGTCGAAGCCGCCTTCGATCCGGACGCCCTTTTCGAATGACAGTTCGCCCTTGAACTTCGCATCCGACCCGATGACTGTGGGAAATTCACCGTTCATGTCGGCCATGATTCCATATCCTCCAGGACCCCGCAGATGGGGGCGATTGTTCGTTCAAAAATGCCAACCCTGGTTTTAGTCCGCCCCTCCGTGGAGACGGGAAAGTATAACGACCGCCCTGTAAAAAACAAACCGGCATACCCGCCGTTTGCCGCGAATCAAGGCGCCTGGCCATGTTATTCAGAACGAACGGCAACGACGGGCCTTACGCTTCTCGCCGCCCTGTGAAATACACGGCCGAAACACCTGCGGCGTCACCAGCCAAGCCCTCAATCTGCATCAGAATTCACCTGCTCGGCGCGCCAGGAGCACTTGATCGTCTCCGGCCCAAAGTTCCCATACCAGACCGCTCGCCCCGGACTCAATCCTTGACGACATTGCACGGCATCGGTCTGATGAGCGAATCTGGCCGGATTGTGCCGCGAGGAAAGGCTCCCTAGATGTCCGACCCATCGTTTGAAAACGAATTAGGCGATCTAAAGGATTCCTTGCGGCGAAAGCAGGCCGAACTCGACGTCCTGTCTCGGAGAATCGCGGCGTTGGAAGGGGCCTGGAAATCTCAAGCAGCTCCTCCAGCACAAAAATCAGAGCCGCAGCAAGCCCCATCCCCGCCAAGACCCGAATCTCGTCCGCCGCCGCTCAACCCCGAACTCGTCAAGAAGCTCGGGCGTCCCCCGATCGAGAAATCGTCCGCCGATTACCAGCCGCAAGCCGCCGCTGCTACACCCCCTGCCGAAGCGAAACCCAGAGCGCCGAAGCCGCTCGATATTCCTTCGCCACCAACCGAAGCCGTCGAGATTCGCATCGGCAAGACTTGGATGAATCGCATCGGCGCGATCATCCTGCTCCTGGGCGTCGGCTTTTTTGTGAAATACTCGTTCGATCGCGATTGGATCAGCCCCCTGCTTCGCGTGAGTCTCTCGGGTTTGACCGGTCTCGGGCTCATCGTTATCGGCGAGTGGTCGCTCAAGCGCGGCCAGCGCCAATTCGCCGGAGGGCTGCTCGGCGCAGGCGCGGCCATCCTCTACCTCTCCACTTTCGCCGCCTACGATTTTTATCACCTCATCAGCGTTGAGACGGCATTCACCATCTTGTGCGCCGTCACGGTTCTCTCCACGGCCATCGCGATTCATGCCAACCTCCTGGCCATTGCCATCCTCGCGCTGGCCGGCGGTTTCTGGACGCCGCTGGCCCTGAGCACCGGCGAGAACCGCCAGGTCATTCTTCTGAGTTACATCTTCGTTCTCGACATGGGCTTTCTTTTAACGGCGGCCGTCCGGCGCTGGCATATTCTCCGCGTCCTTTGCTGGATCGGCACGGCCGTCATGTTCGCCGGGTGGTACCTCCGGTTTTACGACGAGCCTGCTTTGGCGCGCACGCTCGGCTTTATCTTCGCCTTTTTCGCCCTCTTTCATCTGGAAGCCATCGCCTCGATTTTCCGCCGCCCCGACTCGGCCACTTTGAGTCTCTCGTGGATCATCCGCCTCAACACCGCCGCCTTCTTCGCGAGCACCTACTTCCTCGGCGAAAAGAAACTCAGCGACTGGTTGGGTCTGATCTGCCTCGCCACGGCCCTGGCGCAGTTGGTCCCGTGCTGGCTGCTGCGCATGCGCGAGGGCGCAGATCGCGCTCGCAACTCGCTCCTGATCGACGGCCTCGCCCTCCTCGCCCTGGCGGCGCCGATCCAGTTTGATCGGTATCTCGTCGCGGTCGCTTGGAGCGCCCAATCCGTCGCCACCTTCTGGTGTTGCCGCCGCATGCCGGACCCGTGGGTTCGCGTTAAGGCAATGGGAATACTCCTCGCCGCGGTTGCCCATCTCATGATATTCGACTCCGCCGATCAGGAGATGACCTCCCATCTTTGGCACGTTCCTCACTTCCACTTCAACAAGCTCATCGCGCTATTTCTCCTGACCGGTGTCTCCTCCTATCTGGGTTCCATTGCCCTCACCGCGATGCGCGAGGCCGCGGCGATCGATCGACAACTCAGTGCCTGCCTGCTCATCCTCGGATGCGCCCTCATCCTCGGCGTGTTCGCCTTCGAATTCGATCGCTACTCGGCGACATGGACTTGGATGGCCCTGGCGGCCCTGTGGGGCGTGACGGCTATTCGATTTGCAAATTGCGGATACATCGCCCTGGGACTGATCGTCGCGGTCTGCGCGAAGTTCCTCGTGTATGACACCGTCGGCGCGGCCATCGATGGCGTTTGGGAATTGCTCTCCGGTATCGCGACCAATCGAGCCTTCATCGTCGGCCTGCTCGTCGCCGCGACAGCCCTCGCCGGTGTGTGGTTGTCAAAGCGGATCGCCAAACCGACTCTGGTGAATGGCGCTTCGGGCGACTTGTTCGGCGCGCTGCCCATTCTCTCCTTCTTCGCCCTCCTGACCGCACTCGTCATCACATGGCTGGGCAGTTTTGAGATTGCTCGAATCTTCCACTTCGAGCGCTGGCGTCTGCGGTTCACGGCGCCCACCCACGCCGTAGGTCCATTCCTGACCGGCTATTGGTGCCTGGTGTGCGCCACGGTCTGGTTCATCTTCGCGCGTGCAGACAAGGCGCTTACCGTTTTTTCCGCCGGCCTGTTGGCGATTTGCATCCTGAAATGTGTCGGCATCGACACAGCGAGTTACGCGTTGTCCGGTGATTGGCGGGAGCTGCTCGGCGTCTGCGCGAATCGAGTCTTCTTATCCGGCGTGATGGTCATCGCCCTGGGCTTTGCCATCCATCAGTCGATTCGTCGTCCCATGGCTGGTACGGATCGGCGCGCAGACGTGAAACAAGCTCTGCTGCCCCTGCTCGTTGCCATTGTCCTATTGATTCTCTGGCTTCCCACCTTTGAGATCATGCGCGCTTTCAAGTTCGAAGAGCTGCGCAATCGCTTCGCCGATCCGAACCTGGCGATGCACGTGGCCCTCTCCGTATTCTGGAGCCTCCTCGCCATATGCCTGCTCATTATTGGATTCTCGCGGATGATCGCCGTGATGCGCTATCTGGCGATTGGATTGTTCGGGCTGACGATTGTGAAGGTGCTCGTCGTCGATCTATCCCACCTGGACATGATCTACCGGATCATCTCCTTCATCGTCCTCGGCGTGCTGCTTCTGGCGGCCTCGTATCTGTATCAGAAGCTGTCGGCCCGGATTCCGGGCGCGCCGCCGGCGCTTTCAGATGCCGGCGGGCAACCACTCTAGTCAACCGGCGCGATCAGCAGTTCGACAAACACCGCCACATCCTGCTCGCCCAGGCCGGGCTGCTCGTCCATTTGTGCGCAGGCACAAGCCTCGTCGAGGCCCATGATGCAATCGACGAATCCCTGAATGTCCAGCGCGTCGGTTGTTCCGTCGCCGTTTAGATCAGCCGGCAGATTGCAGCTCTCCGGGGCAACCCAGAATCCGCCCGCCAGTTCCCAGCCCGCGCCGCTCATCGCCCCGGCGTCGCTCTGCGCGATCGTCGCCGACAGCTCGAAGCCGCTGCCCGCCGACATGGACGTGCCGCCCGAATCGAGGGTGGACCACGACACGTCGAACTCCGTCGCGATGGCGGCCGACGTTGCGGCGATGGCGAGGATCCCTGCTATGCAGATCGCGTACGATCGAAGTCTCATTCGCTTCTTCATTGCCTGATCCCTCCTTAGATGTCGCTCACGAAGACCGTGATGCGTCCGAGCTCGATGTCATGAGTTGAGCCCGTTCCGCCTGCCGACAGCTCCAGGTTCAGAAACAGTGGTCCGTCAATCGCCGACATCGCCGGGGCCATGATCTCATAGCACTGCCACGCGCTGGACTTGCGATCGTCGGGGTTGTCAATCAGCCCGGTGAATGCGCCGTTGTCCTGCGACGTGCGCGCCCGGGTGGTGGTGATGAAGGTGGTCGATGAATTCACCTTGTAGCAGACGCGAATCCGATTGAGCTGCTGCGGCGTACCGAGGATCGACGTCGGGACACTGACCGGGATCATGACGTTTTGCACACCGGACGAGAGCGGCCGCACGCGCATCGTGCCTGTGGGGCTGGGGATGAGCGTCAGGTTCGAGGCCGCGACGACGGCGTCGAGAGCGCTCACTTCGAGGGCCTTCTCGCCGTTCAGCTTGTAGCAGTCCGCCTTCACGCAGCCGTTAACGTGAAGCGCTTCTTCCGCAGGCATTGGAGGAGGAGAACCAATCCCAACATTCCCTGTCGGTTCGATCCGCATCCGTTCCGCGCCGTTTACGCGGAATGTCATTGTGTTCGTACCGAGATAGCCGATTTGACCCGGCGTAGATCCCGCGCCGACGTTGAAGTTAACCGCGCCGATGTATGTCGGCCCGACCACGTCGCTTCGCAGTTCGATCACGGAACCGTTGAGACCCGTCGTCGTTGTAAGGCGAGCGACGGCCTGCAGATCGACCACGTCGATGGCCCAGAACGGATTCTGCAAACCGATGCCCAGATTGCCGCCCGGGATCACGTTTCCGATAAGGACATTGGCGCCCTCAGCATTCAGACTGAGCACCGCGGGAACGCCGTTGCTGCGCGCCTGAATCTCGTTATTGTCGATGCCGATGTTGAGGCCCGTCGAACTGCCGAGTTGAATGAATCCGCCGGCCGCCCCGTTTACGTCGGTACCGCCGACGATGTGCAGTCGCTGCTCCGGCATGCTCGTGCCCAGGCCGACCTCACCCGTCTCTTGAATCACCATCGGCTCGCTCAGCACCAGGTTTGCGGCTGTTCCCGAGGAAAGGATCAACTTCCCCGCCCCTTCAGGATTGCCGCTGCCGGTCGAGATGAGCTGCCAATACCTACCGCCCGCTGACGAGTTACCCAGTGCAATCCATGTGCCGACCGTAGACGAACTGTCGAGCGTCGCCGCCGGGAAACCCGTCGTAAAGACATGAAGTCGGGATGACGGAGTCGCCAGACCGATGCCGACATTTCCGCCTGCGGGATTCAGAAGCACGAACCCCTTTGATGCGTTCGTCGTCGAGTCGAGCGTCAGATCGTCGCCCGCAGCCGTCCCACCGCTGAGCACTTGTCCGCCCGCTCTGCCCGGAAGATGTGCATATTGCGGATGATCGTCGTCCAGGAGTCCCATCAACATCCCGTGGTCGCCAGTCGCGGCGGTCGTCTGCAGCGTGCCGTCGGGGAACATGATGCCGTCCACTCCGGCAGTCCCGCCGATATGTATCCGCGCCTGCGGATCCTCCACAAAGCCAAAGCCGACGAATCCGTTGTTCGGGTTCAACGTCATCGCCATGCTGTTGGACTGCTGATGGAAGATGTAGCCCGTACCCGGCGGAATCGCGCCGGCGAAGGCCCCGACCGATCCCGACACGCTGTACTCCCAGGTCGAATCAGCACTGAAGCTTCGAAACTCAACGATCGCGGCTTCAGTGCCCGTGCCTGTAAACCGCGCGACAAATTTATCGCCATCCACAACCTGAAGTTTCCGCGCAGGCGCCGAGGTACCGATCCCGACAAACCCGGTGCCCGGGACCATGACCACGTCGTTCCCGCTGAACGAGTTGATGTTCAGCGGCGTGCCTGCCTCGGCTTCGTCAATGAAAAAGTCGCCGAGGATCGCACCACCCATTGTGCCGGTGGTGAAGATGATGCCCGTCTCGCCGGGCAGCAGCGCGTTGTCGTTCGGATTGATCTCCAATGTGATGAACGGATCTTCAAAGTCGTCCGCGAGGTGAAGCAGGGTATCCGGTAGACGCTGCGGCGTCGTGGTCCCCAGGGCGGCAAAAGGCGGACGACCCATGAGGCCGTCGCCGATCCACAGCCGTGTCGTCCCGGCCGGCGCCTCGGCGATGAACGGGCTCTCACCCGCGAAAGCGTGCGACCGGACACTTCCATCGGCGAAGATGTCGCCGACAACGTGCAGGGGAAACTGCGGCGAATCCGTTCCGATTCCCACGAGCGCGTTGGATGGGCTCGTGAAAAGATTGTCTCCGTCGTCATCCCAGAACGTTCCGCCACGAGGGACTTCCCCCCCGCCGAGGTTGAAGGCCGCTGTCGTTTGAATCGTCCCATCGGGGAAAACAAAACCGCCCTGAGCAGATCGAATCGCCCCGTCAACATCCAGCTTCGCGCTGGGATTCAGCACGCCGATGCCGACATTGCCCTGCACATAAAGCCCATCAGGCCCTTCGAGGCTCAGCGGACCCGACGAGACATTGATCGTGCGCCCGCCGCCCGGCCCGCCTTTGTTGTATCCATCATCGAGGCTGGTGACGTCTCCTCCGAACAGGGCGCGAAGGGCGTACGGCGTGGCGGTGATGCACTGCCTCGGCGAGAGCACCGCATAGGCGCCGCCCACCGCGCTCCTTCGAACCGACACTTCAAGCCACCGCGGCCCGCCGTCGAACGACGCCGATCCGAAATCAAGGGCAGCCGTGAAGAGCCCCTTGTGCACTTCGACGGCCAGGGGCGCTGCCTCATCGCCGTATTGCGCGATCAATGTGCCGCCCACGTCGGCGTCATACAATCGAAAGATGTATTCGCAGGGTTCGTCCACGCTCGTGCCGTCCAGCTTGAGCTGCCCCTGATAGGTGAAGGAGGAAATTGTCGTCGGCTGACCCGTGGCCGTCGCGCTCCATGCAAGACAGCCAAGCGCCGTGAACCCGATAATCCGCATCATGTTCATGACCAACTCTCCCGTTAAGCAGCCTTCCCGAATCAGCACGCTGCCTCAATCGAACCGCGACTGGATTTTGATAACGACAAGAAACCGCCAAATCAGAAATGGATTGATCGCAGCCGGCCCGCATGGAAGCGCGTAGCACCGCTCCGCTCCCCCCGCGAAGATCGGTCCCGCCCCGCACACGCGCGCGACCGTTTCAGACCCATCCCCCGCCTGGATTCCACTGCACGTCGTGCGACCGCGCGCCCCAGCGCCGCCGCCCGATCAGTGAGTCGCGCCGACACGGCGACGCGTCACATTCGAGTCATCGTCACCGCGACCCGGGCAAACGCATTGCCCAGCGCCGTCAGCGTCCCTTCCAATGTCCCGTTGGCGACCTCCTGGACATCAAAGGTGAATTCAACGTCCGTCGCCTGCCCGAGTACCTGGGCGTTTACCTTCCAGATCACGCGGCTGCCGGATACATCGTCGATCTCGGAACGCACCACGGTGAGTTCCTGCTGGCTCGATTCATCCACCAGTCGGGTTATCTTCCCGTGATTGATCGTGACGATGAGATTGCTGCTGGCGTTGCTCGCCCGCCAGTTTCCATCGAACCGGAACAGCACCGACCCTTCGATCAGCGTTGCAAACGTGAACAGCGCCAGAAGCGGCTGAAGAATCCCCGCCAGGGGAGCCCAGATCGCCGCCATCACCGCGAGCACGAAGCTCGCCCCATCGATCGCGTCGAGATTGCCGCCCTTGGGTGTCAGGCCACCGACGCCTCCCCCGCTGCCGGGTTGAGTCGTTCCGCCGTTCGAACCAGTCTGCCCGCCTGTGCCGGCAACCCCGCCCTGGGCATCAACACGCTCGGCCAATTCAACCAGGTCGGCGTTCGCCATGATGTACGGATTTTCCGAATTCAGCGCCGAACTGCCGCTCTTGGCCGAAACCGCCGGAAACTCCCGCACCCAAGCTGTGCCGTCAGAGCTGCTGATCGACGTCACGCGACGAGCTTCATCCAATGACATGGTCGCCGAACGACCGTCATGCTTGATGCTGAACTGCGTAATCGTGAACTCCCCGTTGGCAAACGAGTATCTGCCCGATACCTGCCGGCTCGAATCGCTGAAGACCAATCGAAATGTCTGCGACTGAGGAAGAATCTCCATCAACTTCGCGTTCTGAAAGGCGCTGCCCTTCAGGGCTGTCGTCATCGGATGATCCGCGGTCAGTTGAATCTGATAAACGCCCGTGCCCGGCAAGCCCAACACCCCCCCCTGCCCGCAGCCCACGGTAAGAAACTGAAGCTGAAGCGTAAGCACGACGCAAACCAGCGCCTGAAACTTGAAGCGCAGCGTATAATTGGATGTCTTCGCCATCGTTTTCCCTCCGGTGCGAACACTCAAGCGCACGGCGCGCTATCCGGCTGATGATTGCAAACAGGCGATCTGGAAATGATCCGCCCCGATCCCCGACCTCCGCCGAAAGGGAGTTATCACACCTCACCCTACTAAATCAGAATTGCCCGGCAAAGTCAACATTTACAGGACGCTCGTTAACCGATGACGCGCACCTCCGCTCAAGCGCGGCATCGAACACTCGACACCCAAACAGGTTAAGCGCCGCGGGTCCGACACTGGTGTACATCATATTCAACAGCATGAACCGATACAGCAATGACGGTAATATCGGATCATGCACAGGCAACATGGTCGCCCGGCGATGCAACGCACCATTCACTCCTCAAACTGACCGGTCGCCAGACTCAATTCATCTGGGTCCAGAAATAGGCCCTCGGTAGGCTAGTTTGAGAGGCCCACTGTCATTAGAATGAAGTTCTGGGACGATCCGACGTTTGATCGGACCTTCCGTTGACTCATTCCGCCAGTGGAGGGGAATGAAGTTCATCGGGGGATACATGGCGTCTGTGCATGCGGCAGGGTAAGCCGTCCCATGTCATTAAGACGCGACGCCGTGATGGGTATTGGGAGGGAACATGATCCCGTGAGCAGATGTGTGGGGGTCTCGCATAGTCCACGGCCGACGTCCCGGTCCGGACAGTGCCGCCCCGCCGCCCACGAAGATCATCCCCGCCGCCGGGAGTAAAAAGACACTCTCTCAGGTTTCGCGACAGTTACCAAAGTTGAAAATACACCAGTTGGAAGGGGCTTTGCTATGTTCGGGAATCTGAAGCGCATTCGTCGATCCTTACTCGCACGGTGGTCATCTCCATTCACATCGCTTGCGATCGTCCTGGCACTCGCCGCCGCCATGCGCCCCGCGACCCTCGTCGCCGGCATCGCGGTCCCCGGCACGATGCAGGTCCACTCCAACAGCGCCCAGGACGGCACCTTCGATACCACCGGCCTGGCGCCGCTGATCTCCGAATCCGGCAACGGCGAATGGCCCGACACCACGGTCATCGTTATCAAGGCCCCCACCGGTTTCGTCTTCAACACCACGCAAATGGTGAATGCTGAGATCACCGCCGGCGACATCGACCTCGGCGCCGGCGCAGGTGTGGCCTTCGCCGTCATGCCCAACGCAACCACGATTGAGTTCCCCGTCAACGTCGCCAGCACCATGGCATCGACCATCCGCTTCAACGACATCCAGCTTCGCGCCACCTCCTGCGCGACGGCCATCGTCGGCAACGCCGCCGACATCCTCGTCGACATCACTATGCCCGACGGAACCCCGGACGACGAAGTCCTCGTGGACGTCTCCGTCATCAACAACGAAGAAGACCTCGACCACTTCCGGCTGACCGCCGACCCGCTCACCCAGGACCCCAACCAGAACATTCTCGTGACCATCACCGCCGAGGACGCCTGCGACAACGCGATCGAGAACTTCGACCTCGGCATGTTGGCCCCACCGACGCCCATCACCCTCGTCGCCGCAAACGGAGCGGGCGTGCGCAGTTTCACCAGCGGCTCGCTCACCGTCACCCCCACCGTCGCCAATCAGGCCGAGATCGACGACATGAATGTCTTCGACGCCAACGGACAGGGCACCTTCAACGTCACCAGCCCTCTCGGCGAGGACCCGCTCATCAACATCTCCGCCACCCTCGGCCCCGCCACCGGCTCGGTCAACGTGCGATGGATCACCGCGAACTGCAATATCGCCCCCACCGGTGTCCTCAAGCCCATCAACACCCTTCACGCCATCACCGCCACCGTCCTCCAAAACGGCGCGACGCCCGTACCCGGCATCGATGTCGCCTTCAACATCACCGCCGGACCGAACGCCGGCGTCATGGGCACAGACACAACCAACGGCGCGGGCCAGGCCATCTTCTTCTACGTCGGCGGCCCCAACACCGGCGTCGACATGATTGAAGCAACCGGGGACATCGGCGGAATGGCCGGCGTTCAGTTCATCTGCAACGCCACCGTCGAGTGGATCAATCCCTCCTGCTCGATGGCCGCACTGCCCGCCTCGCTCGTCGGCGGAATGCAGACCGTCAACGTCGAAGTCGATCGCGCCCCCGGCCTCGACGCCCCCAACGGCACGATGGTTCACTTCGAAGTCATCGCCGGACCCAACGTCGGCACCACGGCGGACGTCGCCACCGCCGCGGGCGCCGCAAGCTTCATGTACACCGATTTAGGCGGGCCGGGCGTCGACACAATTCGCGCCAACGGCACGATCGCCGGCGCTCCTTTCGAGTGCCTCGTCACCAAGGAGTGGATCGACCCCACCTGCACGCTCGCTCCCATGATGGCCATTAATCGCACCAACACCGCGCACACGGTCACGCTTCTCCTCCTCCGCAGGCCGGGCGTCCCCGCCGCAGGTGTCCCCGTCACCTTTGACGTCACCGTAGGGCCCAACGCCGCGGCCATCATGCCCCAGGTCATCATGACCGACGCACTCGGCAGCGCCGACTACACCTACATGGGCGGCGCGACCCCCGGCGTCGACACAATCACCGCATCGGGCAACATCGCCGGCGTGCCGTTCATGTGCACCGCCGACAAGGAGTTCATCAACACCGGCTGCATGATCCAGCCCATGATGGACACCAATAACACCGGCACCATGCACACCGTGACCATCACCGTTCTGCGCACCGCGATGCCGGACACGCCCGCCGTCAATGCCGTCGTCAATTTCACCGTCACCGGGGTCAACAACACCGCCGGCGCCGTCGTGACCAATGTCAACGGCGTAGCCCAATTCAGCTACATGTCCAACGGAACCCCCGGCATGGACACCATCACCGCCGACACCCTCGTCGACGGCGTGAATACCACCTGCATGGCCACCAAGACCTGGATCAACGCCGCATGCACCCTCACGCCGACAACGGATACCAACCCCGTCGGCTCCATGCACATGGTCACTTCCACGGTCACGAGCAACGGCGCGCCCGCCGCAGGCATCCTCGTCAACTTCGCCGTCACCGCCGGTCCCAATGCCGGCGTCGCCATCGCCTCCGCTCTCACCAACGCCATGGGCCAGGCCTTCGCCACCTACACCAGCAACGGCGCAGTCGGCACTGACACCATCGAGGCATCCGGCGCGATTCCTTCGCCGCCCGGCGCCGAATTCTCATGCACCGCGACCAAGACCTGGGTCGTCATGCCCAGTTGCAATGTCAATGCCATGCCTCCGACAGTCGCCGGCGGCATGCAGACCGTCACCGCCAATGTCGAACGCGCACCCGGCATCCCCGCGACCAACGGCACGGTCGTAAGCTTCAACATCATCGCAGGGCCCAACGCCGGCACCAACGGAAACGCCATGACCGCCGGCGGCGTCGCCAATTTCGACTACACCGATAGCGGCGGACCCGGCGTCGACACAGTCAGCGTCAGCGCAAATGTCGACAGCGTCCCCACCAATTGCTTCGCCACCAAGGAATGGATACAGCCGAGTTGCTCGCTTGACCCGATGATGGCCGTCAATCAGGTCAGCACCGGCCACACCGTCACGATCACACTCCTTCGCCGGCCCGGCGTTCCCGCCGTCGGCGCGACCGTTACATTTGACGTCACCGCCGGGCCCAACGCCGCCGCCGTCGGCCCTCAAATGATCATGACCAACGCCATGGGTCAGGCCGACTTCAGCTACATGGGCGGCGCCACCCCCGGCATCGACACGATCACGGCGAGCGGCACCATCGAAGGCGTGCCGTTCAACTGCGCCGCGACCAAGGAGTTCATCAATTCCGGCTGCATGATTCAGCCCATGATGGACACCAACCAGGTCGGGACGAACCACACCGTCACCGTCACCGTCCTGCGCAATTCCCCGCCGAGTACCCCGGCGGTCAACGCCATCGTCAACTTCGCCGTCACCGGTGTGAACGGTGCCGTCGGCGCAGCCGTGACCAACGTCAACGGCCAGGCCTCCTTCACCTACCCCAGTAACGGCACCCCCGGCGTCGACACGATCACCGCCACCACCACCATCGACGGCATCCCCGTCATGTGCACCGCGACCAAGGACTGGATCAACGCGGCATGCAGTCTCGACCCGATGAACGACGTCAACCTCATCGGAACGAGTCATCTCACCACCATCGCGGTGACTCGAAACGGCATGCCCGCCGCGGGCATCGTCGTTGCCTTCGTCGTCACGGCAGGCCCGAACGTCGGCGCGGCGACCGTCGGCGTGACCAACGGCGCCGGTAACGCCTCCTTCAACTACATGAGCAACGGTACACCGGGCGTCGACACCATCAACGCCTCCGGCAACATCATGGGAGTGCCCTTTGAGTGCAACACCCAGAAGACCTGGATCGACCCGCAGTGCAGCCTCACCCCGCCGATGGAGACCAACCCGGTCGGCACCATGCACACGGTCACCGGCACAGTCACTCGCGACGGCGCACCCGCCGTCGGCGTCAACGTTGCCTTTAATATCACCGCCGGCCCCAACACCGGCCTCGTCTTCAACGACGTCACCGACGGCGCAGGTCAGACGGCCTTCACCTACACCGGTGCAGGCGGCCCGGGAATCGACACCATCGAGATGACCGGTTCAATCCTCGGCATCGCCTTCAGCTGCACCGCGACCAAGACCTGGCAGGCCGCCGATGGAAACGGCATCGACCCGGACGTCGAAGACGGCGCGCCCAACAACGGCGACGGCAATAACGACGGCATCCCCGACAAGCTCCAGCCGAACGTCGCCTCGCTGCCTGACATCTTCGGCGTCTATGTCACCATTGTGTCACCGCCCGGCACGACCCTGAAAAACGTCATGGCCATCGATACGCCGGATAACGGCATTCCGCCGCCCGACGTCGTCTTCCCCATCGGCTTCCTCAAGTTTGAGGTCCACGGCGTCACCCCCGGCGGATCGGCCATCGTCGACATCATCATGCACGGCAACCCGACCGTGAACACGTACTACAAGTTCGGCCCGACCCCGATCATTCCCGTCGATCTCTTCTATCGATTCCTCTTCGACGGAACGACCGGCTCGGAGATACTCGGTAATGTCGTGCGGCTGACACTCTTCGATGGCCAGCGCGGCGACAGCGATCTCGATGACAACGGCATCATCGTCGAACCGGGCGCCCCGGCCCTCGAAGCGGAAAACCCCGCGCCCGTCGCCAACCCGACCTGCGGCCTCTGCGCCCCGGGCGCAGCCGCGATGATGCCACTGATGCTCCTCGGGTGGATCGCCACCCGCCGCCGCATCCACCGAGCCCGGTAACCGCTGCGAGATGACCTCCGCCAGCGCGCCCCGAGATCCGCGCAACCGCAGCCGCCGTCATACTTAGCCCCCGGTCAATGACCGGGGGCTTTTTCTTCACCCACCAACACCGCTACCTCCCCAAAATCCGCGCGAACACGGAGCATCTATCTCCTTTGCAATGCCTAAAGCCCCGCCCATCCCGCGCCCATACCAGCCCGAAGCGCCAGCGAGGACGTCACCGCAAGCGCCACCCTGCCGCGCAAGGCCTCTCCGCGCTTGCATTCCCCCTCGGCCCCTCGGTGCCTCTGATTCACTTTCCCGATTGTTTTTTCAAAGACTTACAAACGAACTTTCCCGAAACTTTCCATTCTCATTCGGGCATACACCGGTTGTGTTTCACCATGCGCGTTTTCACGAAAAACCGCCAGATTCACGCATCGCCCCAACACACGCTCGCCAAACCATTTGCAATCGCCCGAAACGCAGTGACTCACCTTATGTAGGGTTTAGCCAATTTTCGGAACCACGAGTATGAAAAACCTAAGGAATTCGATGGTTCACAGGCAATTGAGCGCAATCTTACATGCCAAAAACCGCATCGACCTTGCGGAAACACTTTGTTTTCCGGGTTTTCGACTCCTCAAAATTGGCTAAACCGTACCTTATGTCACCTTGGGTTTACACGACTTACGCGAGTTCGATCAGCGCGACATCCCAATTCGGAGGAGGCGATGATCGCCGCGAACTGTCCTAATCTTGACGTTTTGAAGTTTCAGCGTTTTGACGTTTCCCAGTCACCTTATGTCACCTTCAAGTCGCAGCCCTCCGCGCCCGGCCCCGAAATCTATCAAAACCAATCCGGACCTTCCCGGCCGTCCATCGCCGATGTCGGCGCACCTGCACTGCTTCGGACCATTCCCGGACCCGCAAACATCGCCGCCGACGCCGGCCGCTCAATAGTGCGATTCACCTTGCGTGCCAGCACTGGTAAACCGATCTTTATCAAGACGATACCCGCGCCTTTGGGGGGCGAAGCTTTGGCCGACGCCATCACATCACTATTCGGGTCCGGCGGTCTCTCCAGCCTTTATGCGCCGCCGTCGTCCGGCTCGTCGTCCTCCACCGCAGGCTCCACATTCGACGCCTTCGGACCGGACTTCTTTCTCGGCGCTTTGACCTCCTCGCGCATCGGCGCTTCCGCGGGTTACACCGCCACCGGCCGGCCGATCGGCCTCCCGGAAAACGCCCCGCAGGCGAAGCAGCGACAGGCCGACCTAAAGGCCGTGACCAACGCACTGAAGGCCGGGAATCTCACCGCCGCCCGGGCAGGCGTCGATCGTATTCTCAAAGTATTCCCCAACGACGTGACGGCGACCTACAACCTCGCGCGCATTCAGTTGCTCGAGGGCGACTACAAAGGCGCGGAGAAATCGCTGCTTCAGGTCTCGCAGTCGTCGAGCGACGAGTTGATCACCTCCGACCTTCGCGCTGCGCGGACGCTCAGGAAGGGCCCGTCGGAGACCGTCGCACAGATTCGCCGGCTCCTCGGTTCGCAGAAGACCGCCGCCGACGGCCTGAAGCTCGCCGACTACTTCCTGCAAAACCAGCCCGACAATGCCGAGGCTCACCTGGCCGTGGCGGAATTTTACGAGGGGATCGGAAATCTGAATCTCGCCGGCGCGGAGCTGCGCCAGACGATCGACAAGGTCCCGGCGCGGAATCTCAGCACGGTCATCTCCCACCTCGAAGGATTCGCGAACCGGCATTCCAGCGACGCGGGTTCCTACGATCTGCTGGCCCAGGCATACGCGGCGGCCGGCTCGCTCGACAAGGCCAAGAGCGCCTTTCAAACGGCGCTTCGATTGTCCTCGGACGACCCGGCATTCCAGGCCGACATCCGCAAGGACTTCGCGGACATCTACAGTCGGCTCGGAAGGCAGAAGAAGCTGGCGGGCGACACATCTGGGGCCCTCTCCGCGTTCGAGCAGGCCATCGACCTGCGCGACGACGACGTGCGCCGCGGCGATCTGTCGGATTTGCAGTTCGAGCGGAGTCAGGCGCTCTTCAAGATCGGCGGCTATGCCCAGTCCCTCAAGGCCCTCAATGAGGCCTACGTCAATCTGCCGATCGGCGAGGATGCCGAGCGGAAAGATCGCCTGCTGCCCGCCTACGATCGGATCATTGTGAAGCTGACCGACCTCGGCGATCTGAAGAATCTCGTCACCGCCCGGGCAGGCGCCTTCAATCAGGACCCCGCCGACGACGTGCGCAAACGCGACCTGGCCGAGGCTCAGAACACCTACGGCCTCGACCTGCTCAGCAAGAACAAGTATCGCGAGGCCTATCGCCAGTTCCTCGCCGCGACCCGGCTCTATCCGGGCGACACCAACTACACCGCCAACCTCAGCACGGCGCGGGCCCTGTTCTAAATCTCGCAATATACGGCGGAGTCGCAGGGTGCCATGAATGTGGCACCCCTGCATTGGGCGCGATCACATATCCTGAAGGCGTCGCTGCCGATCAAACCTGCGTAGCGACTCAATGACCTCATCAAGCTGCCCCGCGGAGATCTTCTCCAGCGAGAAATTGTCATTGACCCGGTGATCGGTGCAGCGGTTCTGCGGATAGTTGTAAGTGCGCACGCGCTCGTTGCGATTGCCCGAACCGATCATCGACTTTCGCGTCGAGTCCCGCTTGGCCCGGTCCTGCTCTTCGAAGTGGGCCTTGACCCGGCTGGCCATGATGCGGCGCGCCTTGGCCCGGTTCTTATGCTGGCTTCGCTCGTCGCGCATCGACACCATGATGCCCGTGGCGATATGCTCCAGCCGGATGGCGGTGGCCACCTTGTTGACGTTCTGCCCACCGGGACCGCCGGCGGCGCTGACGTGTTCGAGGACGTCCTTGTCCCAGTCGATGTCGACTTCGGTCTCCTGCACTTCCGGCAGTACCGCGACCGTGGCCGCCGAGGTGTGGATGCGTCCCTGGGTCTCGGTGACCGGCACGCGCTGGACACGATGGCCGCCGCCCTCGTATCCGAAGTGGGTGTAAACGGCCTCGCCTTTCACAGTGAAGACAACTTCGCGATAACCGCCGTACTCATTCGTGGAAAGATCGAGGACTTCGATCTTGAATCCCTTGGCCGCTGCATAGCGCGAGTAGATCTCGAAAAGGTCCTTGGCGAAGATGGCCGCCTCATCGCCGCCGGTGCCGGCGCGGATTTCCATGATGATGGAATCCACATTGGCGTCCTCGCCGCCGAGCAGCCCGTCGATGAGATTCTCCATCAGGGTAGCGGCGGTCGTGGTCAGCTCGCTCAGCTCCGCCTCGGCCATCTCCTTGAACTCTGAATCGGCGGACGGATCGGCGATGATCTGCTCCGCGTCGGCGATCTGCGATTGCAGCTTCTGGTAGCGACGGTAAGGCTCCACCATCCGCGACAAGTTGGCATGTTCCTTGGCCAGCTTGACAATGCGCGCGGAATTCGACGCCACTTCCGGCTGATTCATCTCCTCGGCGACCGCGTCGTAGCGCGCGGAGAGCTCCTCCAGTTTGGCGATAAACCCCGGGTTGACGGTCAGCTCGGCCATGATCGACGTGATGCTCGGCTCTAGGAATTGGACGCGGGAAAAAGAACACGCCGCACGGTCACCGGAATCGACCGGCAACAATGCGGCGTACAGATTAACAGGAATTCAGCTAGGCCTTGGCGGCAGGCTTCGCGGCGGGCTTCTTGAAGTAGTTTCCGCCGAATTTCTTCTGGAACTTTTCAACGCGGCCGGCGGTATCGACGAACTTCTGCGTGCCGGTGAAGAACGGATGGCAGGCCGAGCAGATTTCCACGGCGATCTTGTCGCGCGTGCTGCGGGTCTCGAACGTGTGGCCGCAACCGCAGCTCACGACGCATTTAATGTACTTGGGATGGATGCCTTCCTTCATGGTGTCGCCTTCGGGATAAGATGCACTTCGTCGAACTTTTTTCCGAGCTAAATATTATATCATGCCGCAAACCGGCGGCAATCGGCCCCGGCGGGCGCGGGGCGAGCAGCCTGGTAAGGGACAATCCGGGCGTCGGCATTTTGTGGCCGCCGCGGACGCAACTTCATGCAAATCAGTCTCTTATGATGAATGTCGGGCAGTCGCTCCACAGCCTATAATTCGGCTCGGTGGACAAATGGAGCCGGGTGAATTGATGGAAACGCTGCTGACATGCCGGAAATTCGATGTTCGTCGAGAGGTCGTGACCGGCACGGACGGCGCGAGGCATACCCGAGAATACGTCATCCATCCTGGCGCGGTCGTTGTGCTGGCCCTGCCGGATGCCGATCACTGCCTCATGCTGCGTCAGCTTCGACCGGCGATCGGGCAGGAAATCTGGGAACTGCCGGCCGGAACGCTGGATATCCCGAGCGAGCCGGCGGAGGATGCGGCAGCGCGTGAATTGGAGGAGGAGGCTGGCGTTCGGGCGGGGAAGCTGACGCGCCTGTGCGAGTTCTTCCCTTCGCCGGGCATCACCAGTGAGAAGATCGTCGCCTACGTGGCGGAGGATTTGACGACGGGACAACAGGCATTGGGCCCGACGGAACAGATTCACGAAGTAAAGCGGCTGCCGATCGTCGATGCAATGAGAATGGCGATGGACGGGCGAATCGTGGACGCGAAGACAATGATCACGCTGATGGTCTGGGACGCTCAGCGGCGGAGGCATGGATGAGCTGGGAGAATCGGCCCTACGCCTACAATGACGAGCCACAATTCGGCGGGGATGGTCTTCGCTCGTGGTTTGGCGGAATGCCGGCGCCAGGAAAGGCTGTAAAGTGGATAGCAATCGCCAACATCGGGCTCTTCGTCATCTGCATGATCAGCAGAGGAAGCGAGGGAATGATTTTTCGGGCGCTCGAAATGCGCACCGACCTCGTCTGGAAGGGGCAGATCTGGCGACTCTTCACGTTCACATACCTGCATAGCCAGCACGACCTGCTTCACATTCTGTTTAACATGATCGGCCTGTACTTTTTGGGCATGTCGTTAGAGCGGCACCTGGGCTCGAAGCGGTTCTTTTACTTTTACACGATCGCGGGCGGGATTGCCGTCGCCGCCTATTTTCTTGTCACCAGTTTGGAGTGGCTAAACCCCGACATACCCATTGTTGGAGCATCCGGCGGCGTGCTCGGAATTCTCGGCGCATGTGCGGTTCTCTTTCCTTCGATGCGGATCATCCTCGTTCTGTTTCCAGTACCGATTCGCATGGCGGCACTGATCTTCGGCGTCCTTTACGTATTCAATCTTGGGACTCGGGGAATGAATGCTGGTGGTGATGCCTGCCATCTGGCCGGGCTTGTGTTTGGCATCGCTTATGGCTATCGGGGCGCTCAGTGGTCACGGTGGTATTCTGATTGGCGGGACGCGTCCCAACGGAGAGGCATGGAGACGCGTCGGCAACGTGCCCGAGACCTGGAACTTAACGTCGATCGTATCCTCGACAAAGTCCATCAGCACGGAATCGGCAGCCTGACGGCACGGGAGAAAAGAATTCTCGAAGGGGCCTCGAAACGAGGGCCGAGTTAGCCTGGAGGGCGACATCACTGCTCGATCGAATCCTGTGGAAACATGGGATCAATGAGACCGTCTCCATGTCCACGAATCATGAATTCGATCTTGATCACGTTCGCCGCCTCATCGCGCTGGCGCGCGAGGAGGACCTGGGGTTGCATGGCGACGTCACGACGCAGCTTCTGCCGATGCATTCGGCCGGAGCGACCGGTGCGTGGCATCTGACACCGCGGGCGACAGGTCGATTCTGCGGAAGTGAACTTCTCCCCATTCTGCTGGAAGAACTGGCCCCGGAGGTTCGACTCGACTGGTGCCGGGCGACAGGACTTCAAGTGGACCTGGAGCCGGGCCAGCCTGTCGCGCGGCTCAGCGGCCATGTCCGGCAGATGCTCGCGGCGGAGCGGACGATTCTCAACTTTCTGCAACACCTCTCCGGGATTGCCACCTTGACGTCCAGGTTTGTCTCGGCGGTGGCCGGCACGCACGCCATGATATTCGACACGCGCAAGACTACGCCGGGCATGCGATCGTTGGAGAAGTATGCGGTTCGCTGCGGCGGAGGGCATAATCACCGCACCGGGCTGTTTGACGCCGTGCTCCTAAAGGACAACCACCTGGCGGGAATTCCGACTGAGCGCCTTGCGCATACCGTTTTCGACATGCTCAATCGTCTCGCATCGCTTCCTGTTCGGCCGAGTTTCGTGGAGGTTGAGTGCGACGGGCTGGATCAATTCGCAGAGCTGCTCAAGGTCGTCGGGATTGACGTGATTCTGCTTGATAACTTTGCACCTGAGGCACTGGGCAAAGCTGCGCATCTTCGGAATCAGGAAGGCTTAAAGGGCAAGGTAGAACTGGAGGCCAGCGGCGGGGCGACACTCGAATCAGTCCGTCAGATTGCCGAGACAGGGGTGGATCGTATCGCGGTCGGGGCGATCACTCATTCCGCGCCGATTCTCGACCTGGGTCTGGATGCCGCATGAGGCCGGAAGCCGACCCCCATGTGCTAAACGCCGATGAGATTCGCCGCGGGCTCGTTACCACTCGAATCGGCCGGCACATCACCGTACTTGCCGAAACAGACAGCACCAACACATTCGCGCTCGACTCTGCCGAATCGCAGGGCGCCGGGCAGTGCGACGGCGCTGTCATTCTTGCTGAGTATCAGACGGCCGGTCGGGGGCGACTCGGGCGCAAGTGGCTCTCGCCGCGCGGCGCGGGCCTGCATATGACGGTCCTGCTATCCATGCCCCGTACGGGATTCCTGCACGGCCGGCTGATGATGGCGACCGCGATCGCCGTCCTGGAGGGAATCGTCGATTCGACGGACGTGGAGCCGACGATTCGCTGGCCGAATGACCTGTACGTCGGCGATCGCAAGCTGAGCGGCATTCTGATCGAGACGCGGTCGCAGTCGAACGATTCACTGATCGTCGCGGTCGGCATCGGCGTGAACTGTTTTCAGCATGAATCCCACTTTCCGCCGGAGCTGCGCGGTCGCGCGACATCCTTGGAAATGGAGTCTCGCCAACCGGTTGATCGCGCGGCGGTCGTCCGCGCGATCCTGATCCGCCTCGATTCGCTTCTCGCGCGTGACGACTCTTTCGATGACAGCCATCTCGCCAGAAGGTGGCTGGAATGGACGTCCGACTTGAATGCCCGGGTCACACTGGTCCAGGACGGGCATCGATATACCGGCCGGATCGTGGAGGTCCATCCGGTCAGCGGCCTTATCCTGCAAGAGGACAACGGCGTCTGCCGTCATTTTGACCCGGCGACCACAAGCCGAGAGTGAAGGACATCGTCGAAGTCGCATTCGTAAGTGCACATCACACTTAATATCGCGCGATCTTAGGATCGATCTCCACGGACCAGGCGTCGATTCCCCCGGCCATGCTTTTGCAGTTCATCATGCCGGCCTGACGAAGGATCGCCGCGGCGTTGAGGCTGCGTCCGCCGTGGTGGCAGTGGGCGACGACATGCCGATCGCCGGCGAGCTCGCGGATTTCATCTACTCGATTCGGCAAATCGGGAAGCGGTATCAGGTGCGCGCCGTCGATGCGGCCGATGGCGTGCTCCTCCGGATGGCGAACATCGAGCAAGAGGAAGTTCGCGCCTGAATCGAGCATCGCCTTCACATCCGAAACGCTGACTTCCCAGTCGGGATTAATTCTTGTCACTTCTGATTCGACTCCTTCAACATGGTTCGGCAATCTTTTTTTTCCCGGTCAACTTTACGGACTACGCGGCGCAGAGGCGCATGACCTCGGCGACGAGCTTGCGAATGCCCTCGAAGACCTCGGCCGGGCCCTGCCCCAGCATGTAGGCGGGGGTGGACACGATCCTGTATTTCTCGTCGGTGATCATTTCGGTGACCGGGCAATCGCAGTGCTGCGCGCCCATCGTGTTGATCGCGCCGGCAGTCGCCTTGTCGGTACCGATGGTCAGTCGCGGGTGGAGGTCTTTCTTGCCGACGATTCGGGCGAGGAGGGCCGGGGCGATGCAGATCGCGCCGATCGGTTTCTTCGCCGCGAGGAACTCTCCCGTGAGTCGCTCCACATCGGGGTTAACGTTGCAGTTCGCGCCGTCGGTGGCGAAGCTGCAGAGGTTCTTGGCGGCGCCGAAACCGCCGGGAATGATGAGGGCGTCCATCTCGGCGGCGCGAATCTTTTTGACATCAACGATGTCACCGCGGGCGATGCGGGCTGATTCCACGAGGACATTTCGCGTACCGGCGGCGGGCTCCTTTTTGAGGTGATCGACGACGCCGACCTGGTTGACGTCCGGGGCGCAGCACACGGCCTTGGCGCCGGCCTGATCGATGGCGAGCAGAGTGAGAACGGATTCGTGAATTTCAGCGCCGTCGAGGAACCCACAGCCGCTGAGGCAGACCGCTATTTTTTTCATGGCAAGACCTCCTCGAAAAAGCCAGGTTGATTCATCCGCGAATTCATCAGCAATCTCGATTGTAGCATCGATGCGGCGAGCGATGAATGCACGTGCTGGAGACGCGTCTGTGACGGCAAAACCGCCTTCGTCGCAAGGTGACATAAGGTGACACAAGGCCTTTGAGAATTGAGCCAACACTTGTGGCGGGCATGGGTTGGGGCGGTTTGCGTTTGAGGTGAAAAAAGGTGAAAAGCGGCGGCAACGCGGGTAAGTGAAACAACGCCGGTGTAAGGACGAACCGGCACGGAAAGTTTCGGGAAAGTTCGTTTGTAAGTCTTTGAAAATCGTGCCCGGAAGATGACACAGCTGAAAGCGGCGGCGCGGTAGCGGCCGGGCGGGGCTGGGATTTCAAGGGCGGAAAACATAGCATTTCATAATCTTTGCTCCGCGCTCGCGCCGATGAGGCGCGACGGGCCGGGGAAATTCGGTATTCAGGAGCAATGGGGATGAGAAAAGCTGCGTGCGCGAAGCAACTCACATGGTCGGAATCGCCAATAAACTCATGCTTCCCTTCGATCGCTTGTTGAGGGAACCGGGCCGCTGAGATAAGCTTTTCTCCATGGGCAAGCGCAAGGCTACTTTCAGGAGATCGGTTCCCGCCAAGTCGGCCGGCGCTGCCGGGAGGCCCTCGGCACTGCTCGACACGCGGGTCATCTATTGCGGTGACAATCTGGAGCAGTTGGCCAAGCTGCCGGATGGCTGCGTCGATTTGATCTACATCGATCCTCCGTTCAACAGCAACCGCGACTACGAGGACTTTGGGGTTGACAAATCCGAGCCGCGCCCGTCAGGAAGCGGGTTCCATGCTTACTTTGAGAATCGCCACGCCTGCCCTTTACGACGCGCAGCGTTGTCAAGGGCCAGCACGCAGGCGGACATCGACTACATGCGGCCGAGCTGCGTGGAATTGGCGCGGGTGCTGAAGAAGACCTGCTCGTTTAATTATCACTGCAATTGGCACGCCAGCCATTCTTGCGCAGGAATGGTGGCCTGATGGTTACTGCCACAAATTCAAACAATTCCGACGATCGCTATCTAGCGCTCATTCGAAACGCTCTGCGCGTCTGTCTCAATTACAAGCCTGCCTTCGGGCACGGCAAGGGCGACGGTATCTCGCTCGAACGCTTCCAGCAGATTTACAGAGATGATGAGTTTTATTCGTGGTTCGGGCTGGATTCGCCGTTGGTCTACGCGGCGCACAAAGCCGCCGGGGGAATGACCTCGGTGTACCGACAAATTGGATTGAGTTGCCAGTTGGTTTTTCAGAATGTCCTGCAAGACACGCTTGGCCTCTCGGCCGCAGACGCCACGTGGTCATACAAGATTAAAACGAAGGGAGCAAAGGCGCGAACGCTCGCGCTGGACGGCCGAATCCTGCTTGACAAGATTGCGGGCACAATGGCCCTCAAGAGAGTGGAAGCTTGGTTTGCCAAGGCGACCAAGAGCGTCGGGCTCAAAGGCAAGAACGCAAACGGTCTGGATGGCTGCGTTTTTGAAGTCCGACAGGGGTACAAGAGCAACGACGCGAAGCGCCAGAACGCCGATGTCTCCAATGCCGCCAACGCCTTTGCTCACCGGTATCTACCCGTGATGGTGCTGCTCTCGGTACAAATACCCGACAACTTGGCCGAGCGTTATCAGCGGGCGCACTGGCTCATTCTGCGCGGGACCGTGAGCGGCAAGTCCACAGAATCCACCTACATCTTCTGCCGCGACGTGCTCGGCTACGACCTCGCCGGGTTTTTCCGCCGAAACTCGGCGGCGATCAAGGCCGAAACGCTCGCGGTGTTCGAGGGGTTGCTGCGATGAACACCGACCTCTTCGGCCACCCCATAACCAACGGCAAGCTCGTCACCGGGCTCGGGCAGCGTGCGCACCTGACATTCAAGGGCAACGTCGCGCTCGGACGCCACGGCTGGCTTCGATTGACTCCGGCGTATTCTCTCCATCTAGTGCGCAAACTGCTTAAACAATGCGACCCCGATGAGTTCGTCCTAGAGCCCTTCTCCGGCACCGGCACCACGCCTCTGGCGTGCGCTTCGCTGGGCATCCGCTGCCACGCGGTGGACATCAACCCGTTCCTCGTCTGGCTCGGCAATCTAAAATTAACCCGATTCAACAAACGTGTGGCCAGCGCTGTGAAATCGGCGGCTTTGCAAATCGCTGACACGACTCGCGAGAGGGGCTCTCCCTCTTGGAAGCCCGATCTTCATCAGATCGAGAAATGGTGGGATGCTCCCAGCCTGCAAGCGCTGTCCGCTTTGTGCAATGCGATCCGGCACCCGGCGCGCAATCAGGCTGACGACATCGGCGATCTCTTACGAGTCGCGTTCTGCCGCGTGATGATCCAGAGTGCCAATGTATCGTTTGGCCACCAGTCCATGTCCTTCAAGAAGAAAGTCGACGACGCGAAGCTTGTCACGGAAACTCCCACGCAAACGGGCAACCGTATCGCCGACACCTTCGTTCTCGCCGCCAACGAAATCGCGGACAGCTTGGCCATCGATCCACCTACCACCGATTGCCGTGTGTTCCTAGGCGATTCGCGCGACATCTCGTCCGTGCTTCCGACGAGTGAGAATCGATATACCGCCGTGATCACGTCTCCGCCCTATCCCAATCGCATGTCCTATATCCGCGAGCTTCGGCCGTACATGTACTGGCTTGGCTACCTCTCCGACGGCCGCGCCGCCGGTGAACTCGATTGGAAGGCCATCGGCGGCACATGGGGCTGTGCAACGAGCATGCTCAACACATGGAAGCCCAACGGACATGGCGAAATCCCCTTCCCGCACTTCGATCACATCATTCGCGACATCGGTCAAGGCCACGCGCTCTTGGGCCGCTATGTTCACAAGTACTTTGAAGACATCAAGGGCCATATTGTGGGCCTCCTTCAAGTGCTCGCCCCCGGTGCCCGGTGCCACTACATCGTGGGCAACAGCAAATTCTATGACACGATGCTGCCGGTGGAAGGAATCTACGCCGCGATGTTTGAGGATGCCGGTTTCGTGGATGTGAGCGTAGAAACGATCCGAAAACGCACATCGAAGAAGGAATTGTACGAGTTTGTCGTTCACGCCTTCGCGCCGTGAGTTTCGTTTGAGTTCGAGAACTCGGCCGTCATCGCACGCGACATCCCCAAGAAGGTGCAGGTCGGTGACATGGGCATCGACGGCCGCATCGTCCCGGTCGGCGCCAAGCCAACCGAGGCGGCGGCGAAGGGCAGGAAGGGCCAGACCGACAGCATGTTTGCCGAGGACTGATTCCCGATTCAGGTCAAGCAGATGGACAAGGTGGGAAGGCCGGACATCGACGCCTTCGACGCGGTCATGCACCGCGACGTAATGCGGGCGATGCACATTGGCGGTTAGAAACGCAAGCGCGAGTCGAAGCCAGGTTGCACATTTCGCGCTGACCCCTCCCTCACGGTCGGGGCTCTGTTCAAGACAGCACCAACGCCGAGCGCGAGTGTGCCGCCTACCATAAGAAGTCCGGCCGGATCATCAAGCTCATCACCGTGCAGGAAATCCTCGACGAGTACCATGTGCAGAAGATGAAGTCGGGCAGGTATCGACGCCTGCGGCTGATTCACATCCAAGTCCAGCGCTAAAGGTCCGGACAAACCGCCCTGCGTGAAAGAACTGCTAACCGGACCCTCACCCGAACTCACCAACGACGCCATACGCATCGCGAAAGGCGCGGACAGGGAGCAAGTGTGCATCACTGGAGGCGTTTCCAGCGATGCAGGATGACCGAGGCTATCGAGTTAGGTGCAGTCAGTCTCAAATTCCCAACGCGGCCGGCCGGCTGTCGACGATCATCGCCGCACCTGCGACTCGACTTTTTCAGTCGGCCCCATGGCCCCTCGAGCCATTGGCCCCTCTTTTTCACCATTTTCGCGCATCGCCCCAACACTTGGCTGCCACGCGGGTTGCATCCGCCCCGAAACGCACTGACTCACCTTATGTCACCTTGGGTTTTGCGATTCGACGGATGAAAGCCCGGGCAACTCGTGAGCTGCAAACCGCCTTGACTGAAGTCCGGGGCACTTCGGAAGACCGAGGCTTGTCGGAAATTCCGGGCGAGCGTCGAAAATCTGGCGGCTCCTAGATGGCACCGGGCGACGGAGTATCGCATTGCGGGCAACTTGATATTCGCGGAGGCGTCCCTGAGAATCCGCCGGTTCACGGAGTTTGAATTTGATCGGGCCTGACTCACCTGGAAACCCGCCGATTTCCGCCGCGCCGCTCGACTTTGATCTGGCGTGCTTTCACTGCCGGTACAGCCTGCGCACGATTGACTGGGATTCGGTATGCCCGGAGTGCGGGACGCCGGTGCGGAAATCCGCGGCCGGGGGGTGGCTGCACTTCGCCCGGCCGGACTGGCTTCGCAAACTGCGCTGGGGCGTCGATCTGACGATCATCGGCATGATCCTCACGATCCTGGGCGTCATCGCCAATTCAATTTACATCTTCGCCGAGTTCATCGCCAAGCAGCGGCAGCCCCAGCCGATGGAGTTTTCTGGAGTGAACATTTTGGCCTCTGTCGTTTACTACGCCGCCATCCTGGCGATCACGCTTCTGCTTACCGCGCCGGAGGACACCGGCGAGGGCGGGCAGCCCGTCAGACGAACGACGCTCGGTCGGTGGATCGTCGGCCTGACCATCGGCGGGATGGTCACCGGCATGCTGCTTGCCCTTTTCGTCCATCAGCCGACGACGCCGGAGGAGGTTTTCGATCGTTCCTACCTGATGACAATCCCCATTTTGATGCTGTCGGCGACAAGCACGTATGTCAGTTGGTTTTTGATCATTATTCACGTTCGCCGAATCGCCCGGCGCGACGTGGCCGGCGGACTGGTGAAGATGATGTCGTTCATCCTCTGGGGCGGTGTCGGTCTGGTCGGCGTCGGGCTAATCGTCGCCATCCTGGTCGGGGTCAGCCTGGCGGTGTCCGCGCCGCAGATGCTGGCCGCCATGAGCACGACCGCGCCGACGACCTCCTCCGGTCCCGCGCTTCCTGCCTGGCTGGCGGCAGCCACCAGCCAGCCGAACATCAACGTAACCAATGTGCAAGTCACCAGCGGCGGCCAGTTCGTCGTCACCACTCAGGCGTTCGGCGGCGGAACCGCCACGCCCGGCGCCCCCCCGCCGATGCCGCCTTTCGTGCGGGGCATGATGGCAAGCATGTGCCCGTTGCTGGTCGGCGAGTGTTTTGCGTTTATCTGGATGATCTGCGTCGTGGTGGCGGTGTTCTGGCTGCGGATCGTTCTGAGTCGAGCGATCAACGACAATATGCATCAACTGATTCCCGCGCGGGCATGACGCGGTGAATTCGTTACAATCTCCGCCCATGCCAAAGACGAGCGTCTCCGTTGTCGTCCCCACATACAAAGAAGCGCTGAACATCCCGATTCTTGTGCCGCGACTTTTCGATGCGCTTCGGCCCGCTGGATACGAGGCCGAGTTGATCCTCGTCGATGACAACAGCCGGGACGGGACCGAAGCGGTGGTGAAGGAGCTGTCGGGCAACTTGCCCGTGCGGCTGATCGTTCGCACGAACGAGCGCGGGCTTTCGTCGGCCGTGGTTCGCGGATTTGACGAGGCCAATGGCGAGATACTTCTGTGCATGGACGCGGATCTGTCGCACCCGCCGGAGTCGGCGCCTGACGTGATCGCGCCGATCGCCAATGGGCAGGCGGATTTCTGCATCGGCTCCCGTTATGTCGCGGGCGGGAAAACCAAGGAGGACTGGGGGTTCCTGCGGCAATTGAACTCGAAGGTGGCGACCCTTCTGGCAATGCCGCTGACGACGGCGAAGGACCCCATGGCGGGCTTCTTCTGCATCAGTCGTGAGACGTACCATCGGGCGAAGTCGGCGGGGCTGAATCCGATCGGCTACAAGATCGCCCTGGAGATCATGATCAAGGCCCGCTGCGAACGGGTCAGGGAGGTGCCGATCGAGTTCTCCGACCGGCTGCACGGCAAAAGCAAGCTGACGCTTCGGCAGCAGCTTGAGTATCTACGGCATCTTTCCCGACTGTATCGATTCAAGTGGCCGGTGGCCTCGGTCGTGGCCGTTCTCGGGGCGGTGTTGGTTCTTTTTGCGGGATTCGTCTGGGCTACGGGACTGTTCCGGTAATGCACTAATCGCCGATACCCAGTTATGAGCATGGTTGAGGGAGGCCAGAGCATCTTACGCTTGAACGTCCTAACTATTTATTCAGAAGGCATTTACGGTATTTGTACGTCCGCGGGCGATAAGGTGGAGCCGGGCAAGTCTTTTTGTCCTTGAAAGCCCCCCTTCGCCCGATATTCTAGACCTGCCCAGGGCTTCGGCGCCCCGCGTGTTTCCCCCCAGCACGCAACCGAACCCTGGGCTTTTTTTTGTCCCGGGATAATTTGAGGTTGTGGGCTGTGACACGGCGGCGATCTGAGGCCGTGCAATCAGCAATGGCGGCACAATTGTTAAAATTTCATTCTCTTTCCAATGCAGCCGAGGCGGGCGAGACTGGCACCGGCAGATCGACTCATCTATTCTTAGGTTCATGACGATATCGACGGTCACCACCAAGTTTCCAAACGGCCGTACGGACGAATCGAGGCCCGATCGCACGCCCTCGGCCGAGTTTCTCAGACGCCTGGGCGCGATCAAGAAGCCGCTGGTTGTGGGGCATGTCACGCCGGACGCCGACTGCATCGGATCGATGTTCGGGCTTGCGATGGCGCTTCGACAACAGGGCATCGACGCGCGAGTCGGACTGCCGACGGGCTGCGTGTCGGGCAAGATCGCATTCATGCTGGAGCTTGCGGCATCGGTCCCGCAGGCGGAGGCCTGGCAATCGGACGGGACCTACGACGCGCTGATCGTGGTCGATACGGCGTCGGAGAAGCGCATCAACATCCAGCCGCTTCCGGCGATGACGGGCGGGGTGCCGACGTTCAACATCGATCACCACATTACCAACATCGATTTCGCGGAGACGAACTGGGTCGATCCGCATTCGAGCAGTGCCTGCGAGATGATCGCTCTGCTGCTGAGGTCGATGGGCGTGCAGATTTCGGCGCAGACGGCGTCGCTGCTGTACGCGGGGATTTATGGAGACACCGGAGGATTCTCACTTCCGGCGACGAGCGCGGACTCGCTGCACATCGCGGCGGAGCTGGTCCGAGCCGGGGCCGACGTGGCCCATATCGGCGAGCAACTTTGCCGATCGCAGAATCGAAGCGACTTCGAGCTCTTGCGAAGAGTGTACGACCACACGACAGTGGTAGCGGACGGGCGCATCGCCTACAGCCACCTTTCGTACAAGGATATCACCGAGGCTGGGTGCAAGGCGGATGACATCGACGACCAGGTTTCGATTCCGCGGGCCCTGCGCGGGGTGCGGCTGGCGATGCTTTTTTCAGAGGGTGAGCCGGGGGTGATTCGCATCAACCTGCGCGGCGAGGGCAAAGTGACCGTGGTGGAACTGGCCCAGCGATTCGGCGGCGGCGGCCACGCTCAATCGGCGGGCGTGCGGATGAAGAACAAGCCGATGCAGGCGGTGATCGACGAGATAGTGAAGGCGGCCACCGAGCACCTGGCGAACCTGGGGCTTGTTTAGACGCAGCACTGCGGGGGACGATCAATATTTGAAATGGCGAATCGGCTCGCCCTGACGATCAATGTGCGTCATGGACTCGATGCCGATCTGAAGGTGCAGCTCGCTCCACTCCTTGGTGACATGAGCGTCGCTCTCCTCGGTTTTCACGCCGTCCGGCGTAATCGGAACATCGGAAACAAGCAGGAGGGCGCCCCGGGATATTTCATTCTTGTGGCCGACGATGAAGATCGTCGCGGTCTCCATGTCGATGGCGATGGCGGTGACGAGCTGGAGGCGCTGCTGGAATTCCGCATCGTGCTCCCAGACGCGGCGATTGGTCGTGTAGATGACGCCGGTGCGGTAGTCCATGCCGTGCTGAAGAATCTTCTCCGAGACGAACTTGTGAAGCTTAAAGGAGGGCAGGGCCGGGACTTCCGGCGGGAAGTAGTCGTTTGACGTACCTTCGCCGCGGATCGCAGCGATCGGAAGGATAAAGTGGCCGATCTCGGTGGTGTGCTTCAGGCCGCCGCACTTGCCGAGGAAAAGGACGCCCTTGGGAGCGCGGGCCGTGAGCAGATCCATGATGATCGCGGCGTTCGGTGAGCCGATGCCGAAATTGACGATCGTGAGGCCGGCGGAATTTGTGGAGGCCTGCATCGGCCGGCCGACGCCGAAGACATTGCACTTGAAGCGGTCGGCGAAGCGGCCCACATAGTGAGAAAAATTCGTCAGGAGGACATAGTCGCCAAAGGCGTCGATCGGCATGCCGGTATAACGGGGTAGCCAGCTCTTGGCGATGTCGAGTTTCGTGGGCAAGGTGTAGTCGTCCAAATCAGAATCCTTCCCCGTCATATTACCATACGACCTTCATTTTGCCGAGGTTTCAAGCTGTCGTCCCGGTATGAGGTTCGACGTTAAGAAGGAAGCCCTCGCGCCGCCAAGGTGTACGCGAGGGCCGTTCAAACACTCCAGATTTCAAAGGCGCCCAGTGTTTTAGAGGACTCGACGGTTCCTGCGACTTCGCCGCAGTCCGACAAGACCCGCAAGGGCCAGCAGGCCGATCGTGCCCGGCTCGGGGACCGGCGTGAGGGTCATCGGCTGGAAGGAGTCCTGCGCGAGGATCTCGGTACGGAGTTCCCGGGTCTCATCGCCGAGGACGTTTCCGAAGTAAGTGACGCCTTCGCTGGAGGGCTCGATAAGGGAATGGATCAGTTCAAAATCGCCGTCGACCATTTCGGTGAGGAGGCTGTGAAACATCACCATTGACTGCAATGGATCGGCGCCGGGGATTGTGTTGAAGACGCGATTGGCGCCGTCGATGCTGACGAGGACTGCGCCGTCGCCGGCGGCCTGGCCACCGGTGAATGAGAGGGTCGCCCCGCCGTTGTCACCGCGAACTGCTCCCACGCGCGCTCCGTCCTGAAGCGCGGTTCCGCCAAGGGTCCACCACCAACTGTTGAGCTTTATTTGGTTGGAGCCGGAGGTGAGCCGGACGGTCGCGGTTCCGGCCGGCGCGACGGTGGCGCCGTAGAGGTTGTGGCCCGTGGCGCCGTCAGTTCCGCGCTCGTTCTGGAACGGCGTTGTCTGCGAGAAGTCCACGGTACTTCCATTGGCGAGGTTGAGGTGGAGATCGTCCACATTCTGACCGGTATTGTTGACGAAATTGATCGTCCGCGTGGCTCCGAGGGCCTGCGTCGCGGCGGTCACGACGACGAGGATGGAGAGCGCTGAGAGGCGGGACTTGTTCGCGCTTCGGTTGTTGATTGAGAGATTCATGACCAACTCCTTTCGACTTGTCGCTGTGCGACATTTTTTTGCGGCGATCGAATCGACACCGCATAGCTGTGAACCGCCCGAGAACCCGGATAACAATCCAGCAGACGCGTTCGTTTATTTATGAGGGGAAGCGTCAGAATTGCGGAGAATCGGCGCGAAAACTGCGATGCGTCGCGGTTAGGCGCCGGGACACTCGTCGCTGTTGAAGAAGCGCGATGCGCTTCGCAAGCACTCGCCGAGGCGCTCAACCGCGCGCGCGGCCATGCGGCGAACGGCGTCTTCGGAACGGCCCATTTCCGCGGCGATGGTTGAGAGCGGCTCTTCGTCGAGATGGAACCGCTGCACGACGGTTCGCCAGTCGTCGGGCAATTTGGCCATGCAGGCCATTAGGGCGCTGACGGCGTCCTGGCGACGGACGACTTTGCTGGGTGTCAGGGAGTCCTTGAGATGATTGGCGAGGAACGACTCGTGACGTGACGCATGGAGCCCGCCGGAGCCGACTTCGCGGGAGACGTCGCGCTTCTTGCGCCGGAGGGCGCGCACGCGGTCGATGAAGCGGTGTTCGATCAGTCGTGTCGCCCAGCGATAAAACGAATCCTCGTGCTCGTACTTGAAAGAGCTGATGCCGCGGAAGACGTCGACGTAGGCCTCCTGGAGCACGTCTTCGGGGTCGATGGTGCCCTGCCAGTCGGGCCCGATCTTGCGGCGGGTGAAGCCGAAGAGTCTACCGCGATGCGCCCAGAGAAGCTGCTCGATCGCCGAAGGATCGCCCCCGGCGGCAAGGCGGCATAACTCCGCCACGTTCGTCGGTTCAATCGGCGGCGTTTCATCGGGGTGCATGAGGAGTTATGATATCCCTAGCAGCGGGCCGTGAACAATTCCATCCGCGGCGGATGACCTATCGCGATTTGGCCCATGAATCCTTCATCAGAAGAGCTCGTGACCCGGATTATCGCGCGGCTGAGCCAGCGGCGCGTGGAGAACCCCCACGCCGCCCTGGATGACGTGCTGAACGAGTTCCCGGAGATTACCGATCGCGAAGCGACGCTGCGGGCCTCGCTACAGCGCATGTCGAGGACCACGAGCCGGGGCGGTTCGGCGGCGATGGCGAGCGAGGAAGCGGCCCCGCTGCCGGAACTGGAGGGCTACCACCTCATCGACTGCATCGGGCGCGGCGGCATGGGCTCGGTGTACGAGGCGTATCAGCAGTCAACCGGGCGACGGGTCGCGGTGAAGTTCATGCATGCGCCGCTGGAGGCTTCGGAGCGCTCGCGACGAAGATTCGAGCGCGAGGTGGAGCTTGTCGCGCGATTGGAGCATCCGAACATCGTCTCGATTGTCGATTCGGGCGTTCTGGCCGGGCAGTATTTCTTTGTGATGGAATATGTCGAGGGGCGGACGCTCGATGTGGCGATGTCCGTGGGCGCGGCCTCGATCAACGAGTGTCTGCGGATTGTGTGCGAAATCGCGAAGACGGTGGATTATGCCCATCAGCGCGGCGTGTTGCACCGCGACCTGAAGCCGTCGAACATCGTGCTCGACGATCAGAACCAGGTGCATCTTCTGGACTTCGGTCTGGCCAAGGCGCTCGACAGCGGGGGAGAAACCGATGTCGATGCGAGCCTTTCGCGGCCGGGCGACCTTGTCGGAACGCTGGGCTACATGCCGCCCGAACAGGCCCGCGGACTGACGCAGTTTGTGAGCGTGCGCAGCGATGTTTATTCGCTGGGCGCGATTACGTATGAAATATTAACCGGCAAGCTGCCGGTGAGTGTCGCCGGGGAACTGGCGGACATCCTGATCGGAATCCGCGATCGCGAGCCGGCGCGGCCGTCGTCGGTTCGGCCGGCCTGCGATGCCGATATCGACGCCATTCTCCTGAAGGCCCTTGCGAAGGAGCCCGAGCGGCGCTACGCAACGGCTGCGGAGTTCGCGGCGGACATCGAGCGTTATCTGGAGGGGAGGCCGATCCTGGCACGGCGCATCGGCGGCGCTGCGCGGGCGTGGCGATGGGTCCGTCGACACCGGGCGATCTCGTCGATTACGGCGGCGGCGCTGGCGACGATTCTGACGGTCACCTTCGTTTCGTTCGTGCGCATCGCGATGGCACGCGATCGCGCCGAAAGACTGAATGAGACACTTGCCGCGATGCTGCTGATGGTCGATCCGGATTCGGCGGGCGGCCAGGAGATGTCGGTCCCGGGCTTTCTCGACGAGGCGGCACGATGGCTGGACTCGGACGCCGGCGCACCGGCTGATGTGGAGGCCGAAGTGCGCGAGACGCTCGGGCGGATGTATTTGAAGCTGGGCCCATCGGCGGCGCAGCGCGCAGAGGCTCAGTTCGCCGAGGAAATGAGGCTGTGGCGCGAACACGGCGGATCGGATGCGCAGATCGCCAGCGCGACGATGTGGATCGCGGCGGCGTGGTGGAACCAGCGCAGGTTCCAGGAGGCCGAGGCGCAGTATCTCCGGGCCAGGGACATGCGCATGAAGCTGTTTCCCGTGGAGAGCGTGGAAGTCGCCGAGGTGCAGCATCACCTTGCTGCGTGCCTCGACAACATGGGGCGACACGAGGAAGCCGCCGACCTGTTCAAGGCGGTGTTGGCGACGCGCATCCGGCTACTTGGTGAGGCCCATGAAGAGACGGCGGCGTCGCATATTTTCTACGGTCTGTGCCTGGATAAGATGGGACAAACCGGCGAGGCCATTGCCCAGACGCGGGCGGCGGTGAAGGCGGTCGAGACGATTTACGGTCCCGATCACTGGCGGGTTGTTCGAGGGGTGAGGCAGCTTGCGCGACTACTTCAAAAGCACGGAGACATCGAGTCGTCGCTGGTCGAATGGCAGCGCGCCGCGGAGGGATTGTCCAATCTGCTTGGGCCGGAACATCAGGACGTAGTGGAAGCGGAGAGAGAGTTGGCTGCGCTTCGCTCGCGAGTCAGACCGGAACAAGGTCAAGCTGCGTCACGGCAAGCGCCGTCCGCGGCGGGTGAGGGCGAGAGCGACTCCGACAAGCACAAGTGAAAACGCCGCGGGCTCGGGTACCGCCCCGACGCATTCCAATTCAATGTCGTACAAGCCGATGTCACTGGTGCCGTTCGCCGACCAGTTATTGATCGGCAAGGGAGCGCCCGGCCCGTCCGGTCCGGAGATTTCGAAAAGGCTTGCCTGATTGAAAATCGGTCCGCCAGGGCTGAGCGGATCGTCGTTGAACCCGGTGATGGCGAGGTAGTAAATCCCGGGACCGGGAAAGGGCTGAAGCGTCAAATCATTCGCGGGGAAGGAGATGAACGACTGCGGTACGCCAATACCGGCGTCGTCGTTCCCCAGCAGACCGCGACCCGTGGCGTCAAATAGCCAGAGCTGGGTATTGAAGTCATTAATGCCGCCAGGTACGACCATCCATGTGGTGTTGGCGGTGAAACCCTTTCCGCCGCAATCACGCGGATCGAGAATCCGAATCTGGTACATGTCCTCGTAGTCATTGGCATCGACGCCGCGAAATGCCGAACCGGTGAGGGCTCCGGTGATATGCGTGACCGGAACAGTGACGGGTTCGGCGGACGAGGGCAGTCTGCCGGCCGCGCCCTCGGGCCAGATGGGACCGGCCATCGCGCCGGCCGGGATGAAACCCAAGATCAACGCACAGGCGATTAACTTGAAGCGAGACACGACAGGACCCTCCCAATTGCGGCGGCAAGATGCGGGCATGCCGCAGATCAAGCAACTGCTCATAAGAGCATACACCGAAACGGGTTCACGAAAAAAGCCGCAGGGCAGCTAATCTCTCGCGGCGATGGGTCTGCGGCGATTCGGCCCCAAGCCGATCAGGACATCCAAACCGCATTGGGGGGCCGGAAAAGCGGCTTTCCAACCCCGGGCGATGCGTTATCGCGCTTCGAGGGTATCGCAATCAATGGCGAGAATCGTCAAGCGTGACGGCGGGCCGAAACAGAAAGGGCGTCGGGCGGCCTTCACCGCACCGACGCCCTTGAAATAAGCTGCCATCCGGCGAATCCGGATGAATCAACTAGTTCAGCAGCAACTCGACGAACTCGTCCATGTCCACCATGTCGATGGTGCCGTCGGCGTGTACGTCGGCCGCGCATTTCTCGGCCGGCGAGGCAGCACCGGGGTTCAGCAGGACATTGGTAAATTTCTGCACGTCGAGGGCGTCGACGGCAGAGTCGATGTTCACGTCTCCATAAGTGCCGCCCACGCAGAGACCCGGCGCCAGGCCAAGAATCTCAACGTCGTCAATGTTCCAGCCGGGATAGGTGACCGAAGTATCGGTGGTACCCATGCCCCAGCGGATGTAGACGGTCGGCTTGTTATCCGCGATCGCGGAGATGTCGTAGGTCTGAAGCGACCAGGAATTCTCCGAGATGGCGGTGGTCGAGGTATGGTTCCAGACCGTTGTCCAGGTCGAGCCGTTGACAGAAATCTCGATGTTGGCGTGGTCGTAGGTCGCCGACTCGACACCCAGCCAGCGGCGGAAGCGAAGCTGCGTGCCCTGGAGGGTCGAAAAGTCCATCGCGGTCGTGGTCAAGTACTGGACGGGAGACAGACTATTCGGATAGTCGCCGGCCAGGTTGTAGCCATAGACATTGGTCCCGGTGAAACCGTTCTGCGGATCGAGGTTGTGTGACCCTCCGCCGGTCGGGTCGCCCCAGGCCCACTGGCCCGTGGTGGTCCATCCGGGATTGGTGTCCATGTTGAAGGTGTAAAAGGCCGTCGGGCCGCCGACGGTGATGGTGACGGTGGCGACGTTGGAGTTGTACTGTCCGTCCGTCACCATAAAGGTGAAGGAATCGATGCCGGCGTAGCCGAGGTTTGGCGTGTAACGGACAACATCGCCGCCGCCCGCGAGATTATGCGGAGCGGAGATGATATTGCCGGTGACCGGGTCGCGGAGGGTTCCGCTGGCCGGGAGCGACAACACGACATAGGTCAGCGGGTCCATATTGGGATCGTTGCCTACGAGTGTGACGTTGACGAGGGTGTTCTCGGCCGTTGACGCCGCGCCGTTTGAGGCCGACGGGGCATTGGCGGGCTCAAGGCGGACATCGTCAACAAACCAGTCATCAAATGCTCCGGACGTGGCCGTGTTGCGGAATCGCAGCCTGAAGGCGGCGTGCAGCGCGGGGGCCGGAAGCAGCATCGTCTGGGTAGTAAAGGTGGTCATGTCCGGACCGGAGCCGAGATGCTGCTGAAGCGGCTGCCAGTTGTTGCTGGCGTCCTGGTATTCGACGAACAGGTCGTCGCCGGAATCCGGGGATTCACCGCCGCCCTTCTGCTGGTAGGCATAGGTCAGGCGAACGGCGCTTTCGCCGCCCAGGTTGAAGACGTGCGTGCGGATTTCATCGCCGCCGGAAGGATCACCGTTGAATCGTGCGGAGTTGGGCGCACTGGGCTCAGCCAGACCGACCGTATCGATGGTCGCATTCGACACGAGCGCCCACTTCTGAGAATCAAAGGTGGTCGCCGGGAACTCGTCGAGGAACGGAAGTTCCAGAACAGGAACAACGGTGATGTTGACGGTGGCCGTGTTTGAATCACCGCCGTCGGGAGGCGTACCGCCGTCATTGACCTTGTAGGTAAAGCTGTCAGGCCCGTTGTAACCGCCCGATGGCTGGTACTTCAACTGACTGCCGCCGCCGGTCAGGGTGTACGGCAAGTCTCCGGGCACGATGACGTGGTTGTCGCCTGCATCCTTCAGTTGATAGGTGGGAAGTGAGAGGATGATGTACGACAGCGGACCGGGGGTGCCGTCATCGGTGGCGGGCAGGCTGATGGTGATTTCCGTGTCCTCCGGCGCCGTCGCGGTGACACCACCGGCGGTCGGAGGCCTCGGGCCGCAATCTCCGAGGGCGGACAGGTCAGTCTCGAAAAAGTCTGGATCCAGACCGGTGCCGGCCGAGAGCCCGGCGAGGTAACCGGTGGAAGCGATGTCCAGGTAGCTGATCTGAATGCTCCCGTCGAACAGCAGCTCAATCTGGAAGGTGTTCTGATTGGTCCCGTTGTGCTCGGTCACGTTCAACCATGTGACAACGATGCGATCGGGAAGCTGTTTCCAGCTCACGGTACCTGCCTGCGACGGATTCAGGTCGTCGTGGACGGCAGCCACGCGCGGCTTGGCGAAATGTTCGGCGAAAGTCGGCGTGTAGTCGCTGTCGCTCGAACCGAAGGTGATGTTACCGTTTGAGTTGACGAAGAAGCTGGTGTAGCCACTTCCATAGATAAAGACGCTCGAACCGCCTCCGATGGCCACGTTCGCGTTGCCGTCGTCGGTCAGCGAGAGAACCGTACCGCCCGCCGGATCGACGGGAAGCTGCACGATCGGCGTCGCACAGGCGAGGTAGAAATCATTGGAGCCGTTTGGCACGAAGAGCAGCGAGGTGTTGTCGAGGTCGGCGTCTGAGGCGTCGAACAGCTCGGTGAAGAAGTCCGGCACCTCGGGGGTGGCGAAGGTGTAGCATGCCCCGCCGTTGTCGTCGGTTGCCATGTTACCCGCCTCATCGACCGCATCCACGACGTAGAAGTAGGTCGTGTTGTCGGTCAGACCTGACAGGCCGATGGAGTGGGCCGTGTTAAAGCCGCTGGTTCCCTGGGTGTCCGTTAATGCGTTGCAGGCCAGGCCGTAGCGGATGGTGCCGTTGGCCGGCTCATCGGTATCGAAACCGATGGTCGCATTGCGGGCGTTGAGGGCGGTGGTCATGACATTGGAGATGACGGGGGGCGAGCAGTCGATGACGGCGAGATCCGTCACGACCACGTTCATTCCGCCCATGCCGTCGTCGGCGTCGATGTAGGTCGCAGTGACGGTGTCGCCATCGGCGATCAGGACAACGCCCGCGGCGTCGACAGTGGCGAGGTTGATGGTGCCGAGGAAGGTCGATGTCGCCGGATCGGACTCGGTCAGCAGCAGGGACTCTCCGCCGGGCTCCGACGTGGATGAGATATTCACGGTGACGGTGTCAATGATCATGTCGTCGGTGTTCAGATCGCAATCGACGACACGGACGGTCGCGGTAGCGCTGCAGGCGTACTTATTGCTGTCCAGCGCGATGACGCCCTGGGTGGAGCAGTTGACCAGGAGCGGCGAGGCCACGAGCGAGAAGGTCTGCGGGCCTTGCGGTACGTTGAAACCGTGGACCTCGACACGATAGACGCCGGGCGGCGGCGAGTTGACGACGACCTGCTCGATGTTGTTGATGTGGTCGGCCTGGGTCTGCACCGCGGGCGCGCTGGGGTTCAGGTGATCGAGCGTCCAGGGGAATCGCTGATTGTTCGAGGGATCGAAGACCACAAGGTCGAGGTCGTTCACGAGGACGGGATTGGAATTCGGCGTGGCCGGAACGTCGTCCCAGGTGAGCGTGACCTTGAGCTGAGGATCACCGGGGTTCACGATAACGAGAACGCTGTATACATCGCCCTGGCTCGCCTGGTTCTCGAGCCAGTTTCCGCTGCGCATCTGCAGCAGTGCCGGCTCAACGCGGACGGAGCCGTAACCGAACTGGTAGTCGGGACCGGCATTGCCGAGATCGACCGCCGTATGGGCCCAGAAGCCCTTGAGGGTGGCGTTTCGGAAGTCAGGGTCACCGGCGTACTGAATGCGATAGTCCTGAAGCAGAAGGGCAGACAAACCGCAGACGGTCGGCGATGCCATCGAGGTGCCGCACTTCACGGAGTAAGACGTGTCGCCACTGCTGGAGCAAGATCGGACGCCGCCATCACCGCCGGCCTCACAACCGGGCGCTGAAATGTCAGGCTTGATTCGTCCATCGTCGACGGGGCCCCAACTGCTGAAGGAGGTCATGGAGTCGTCGTTCGCGTTCAGCGCGCCGACGGCGATGTGGTTCTTGGCGCCGGCGGGAGGGGCCGTGCTGTAGTAATCGCCGAAACCTTCGACGTCACAGCGGCTACCCTGTCGCTCATTGCCGTTGGCCCAAACGATGCGGAAAGGAACGCCGGAGCTGACCGAGCCACGGACGACGGCATCGATGACGCTCGACGTCAGGCCGTAATCGCCCTGAAAGCTGCAGGGGAAACCGTTCGGCTCGGTATTGGTGCCAATGGAGTTGTTTGAGATGTCCGCGCCGTGGAGGTTGATGGCGGCGCCGTAGTCGGCTTCGAGGTCACCGGGATTGGTGTAGAGAAAGGTTCCCGATCCATCGTATTCGAATCCGTAGCCCCAAATCTCAACCGCGGGGGCCATGCCTTCTTCGACACCGCCGGATGCCACACCGCTGCCGCCGATGGTGCCGGCGACGTGCGTTGAGTGATCAGAGAGTCCTGCCGTGTCGCCGTTCGTATGTCGGCCGCCGAAGTCCTGGTGCGTCGAGCGTCCTGTTCCACCGTCGTAGACCATGACGGTGACGCCAGTGCCATCGAGGCCATAGGGTGCGGCCTGTACGATGTCAGCGCCGGTGATGAGGCGGTTCTCGGCGTTCATCTCTCCGAGGCGAGGCAGCGGCGGCTCGATCCACTGGACCTTGTCCTCGGCCGCGAGGATCGCGATGGTCTGATAGGGCAACTCGATGACGAGGCCGTTGATGGTTTCGAGGACGTCGCGCACCGTCGCGCCGTACTGCTGCACGAGCGGAATGCCGTCTTGTGCCAGATTGACGTCGGGATGGAATTTCAGGTAGGCGCCGACCGTCGGGTTGAGGAGGAGTTCCTGATCTTTCTCGCTGACGGGCTTGCCGTCTTCCATCTGCGGGGCCTTTGACACCGCCGCATACATGGGGACTTCACCGGCATTCAGCATTGGGTGGAGCTTCCACTCGGTGGCCACGGCGGAAACACCGCTCAATGACTTGATCTCGCCGAGGCTTACAGCGTTGAGTCGGTTCGAGTCCGCATGAGCGAAGAATGCATTATCACCGAGCGGGTCGAGCAGGCGCACACCCGACTGCTCCAACTTGGTGCGGACTTCGTCGGTGACGGGTTCATTGAATTGGACGACGAGATGTGTCTCGCCAAGTGGTTGCGCGAGACTGACCACGGCGGCCGCGGTCTCGACGGATGCCTGAGTCGGAATCAACGCCCTGCCGTTCTTGAACGGCACGTCGGCGCGACTCTGATGACTCAGAGCTAAGACTGATAGCGCAACACAACCAAGGACGATCGATTTGACTCGGCTCATATATCCCTCGGGAGATTGGCGGGACGCTGATCTGCCCCGCTGTTGGTAATGCACAGGCATTCCGAACCTGCGCAGGATTGAACTTCCTCCACCTCCGAATTCCCCGGGATCGCGCATCGCGATCCATTCGAGAACCCAATTACTTGTAGCTTAACGGACAGTTAACGCAAACAAAAGCGTTTTCTCGGCAAAGCGAGAGAATTCGGGCGTGATCACCTATTGGCCGGTCCCGGCATTCGGGGCGGCGGGTAGGTTTGCCGTGATCTGCTGAAGAAGTCTGGCGGCAGAATGATGCGTGGGGTTCAGGCTGATCACCCTGCGAAGATGCGGCGCGGCCTCCTGCTGACGGCCGGCCTGAACCAGGACTAAACCGAGGTTGTAGTGGGCCCGAATGACGGTTTCCGGGTTCGTAGCGGGCTTCGAGTATCGGAGGGCGCTCTCCAGAGTAGAAACGGCCTCGTCAGTTCTGCCCAACTCGGAAAGGACCAGACCCATGTTGACCCGGGCCTCGACCAGGCCGGGCTCCGAGGCGAGCGCCTGTTGAAAGACGCCGACCGCCGACTCCCGGCGACCCAACTTCCAGAGCCGGTCCGCCAGGGCGAAGTACGCCTGCTCGAGCCGGGGGTTCTTGCTGATAGCGAGCTTGAGTTGCTCGATCGCCTCCTCCGAACGATCTGTTTCAGCCAAGGCATTACCGAAGAGGAGATGCGCCTCGGCATTCAGGGAAGATGGATTCACGTGAAGCGCGATACGAAACTCGCGCACAGCGGCCTCCATGTCTCTCTTGCGATAGTACGCCTTCCCCAGATTTACGTAGGCGGGGGCGTAATCTGAATCGTGGCGAATGGCCTGCCGAAACAACTCGATCGCGACGTCGTGGGCGCCGTTGCCTAGCTCGATAAAGCCGATCGCGTTGTGCGCGCGTGGATTGTGCGGGGCCTTCGCGGCTACGTCGGCCCATAGTCTCTTCGGATCGCCGTACAGGGCATTTCGTTCTCGTGTCAGCAATATGAGCACGAAGGCTACAATCGCCGCGGCGTAGGGGCGCCAAGACTGCCGGCGCGTCTTTGCAGGGCTCATGCCCTTTTGTGACGAGAATCTTACGGAATGGATCAGGATAACAAGGGCCACGAGGGCGGGGGCAAGCGGCAGATACATCCGATGCTCGAAGGCAGGGTCCTTCAACGGAACAATGCTCGACGTCGGGAGCAATATCAGAAACATCGAGCAGATGAGGAATCCGGCCGCACGACGGCGGATGAAGCACACGACGCCAAGTGCAACAAGTAATCCAACGATAATGGACGGAAACAGGATTTCGGAGGAAGACTTCGCCACGGGCCAGGCATAGTCGAGGCACTGGCCGATGGGCCATACGATCAAGCTCAGGTATTGAAGGACGACGCCGGGCTGGGTCTTCAGATACTCCATGGGCGTGATGCCCTTGAACCCGAAGCCGACGGTCGCGGTCTCGGAGGATTCGAAGAGTAGTCCATGGAAGACACCTAGCCCGAGGGGGACGAGATAGGTTGCCGCCATGCCAGCATAAAGCTTCCAACGATTGCGAAACAAAGTCTTCCAGCCGTCAAACAAAAAGGCGCGATCGTAAAGCAGCACCACAAACGGCGCCGTCACGGCGACGGACTTGGAAGCTATCGCCGCGGCGCATGCGAGGATCGCCGTCAGATTCCATGCCCACCGGGTCCCTGACATCGCCGCTCGAAGGGCGGCGTAAAGGGTCAACAGGTAAAACAGGCCCATCAACGACTCGCTGCGCTGTACGAGATAGGTGACGCTCTCGGTCTGGAGCGGATGGACGGACCAGAGAATCGCGACGACGAAGGCCAGCTCATCGGCGCTGTCGCGCCGGACTTCGCAAGCGCCGGGAAGGACAATAGTCCGCCGGACGAGGCCAAATAAGACCAATGCGGCGAGACAGTGAATCGCCAGGTTCACGCCATGAAACCCGCCGGGGGTCAGGCCGTCCGATGCGTAGTTGAGGGCAAAAGTAAGGTCCGTCAGCGGCTGAGTGGACTGAAAAAACCGCTCGATCGGCAGTACGCGACGGATCAATTCGTTGTCGACGATGCCTGCCTCGTCGTCGAAGACGAACTTCCCATCGAAACTGTTGAAGTATGCCAGAAGCGTCAAGGCCAAAATGGCCAAAGCGGACGCGACCGTGCGGGCAGGCCCCGGGATGCCACGCGCCGGCGCAACGGGGACCGAGTCGGATGGCGACTTCGTTCGAGCGCGCCGTGTCATAACCCTCACACCCTCAGGCGAAATCGCCTTCCAGCCGTCCGGCGAACATCGTTGCCGCCGTCACGACCCTACCCACGTCGAGCGGACCATGATAAGGCTCACGGGTGGAAGATTGAATGCGCTAAGAAGATTTGAGCGGCCCTTGCCCCTAAAAACAGGGCGGCCCGGTCACCTTCCATGGTGATCGGGCAGCCTCAACGCGTTGAATCGCATCGCCCAGCCACATTTCGTCGGCGTGCGAAACGAATCGAGGTCATCGCCGGCAACGAGACTACTTCCACCCGCGGCGGCGCTCCTCTGTTAAGCCAACTCAGCGACACACGGTGCAGCGCCTTGAGCGCTGACGGCGAGTACACCCATTGTCTGCCGAATCAGCAGGAGATATCCGTGTCGGGGGCCGCGCGTTTGCTTTGCAGAATGCCCTGTGTTCGTTCGTTTCGATCCACTCGCGTTGCAATTCCGGCGACCATCAGCCGTCCGTGTCCCGCCGCCGGAAACTTAATTGTCAGATAGAGACAGTGGGCGGAAGGAGGCCCTCATCCGGTACTCCTTCCGCGCCACCTCACTCGAAACTACCTCACCCGGGTGAACACCGCGCCACCCGCTGGTCAGGTTTCACCGGCCTCTCGGCCGGGTTGCCGCTTTGCTTGCTTGTATGCCTCGCGCGCCTTCTGCTGAATCTCGTGGAACTTGGTCCACCTTTCGTCCAGCTTCTTCTCAAAGTCTTCGCGTCGGCATATCTCCACATGATCCCGCACACCACTGATGACGACCTCCCGACCGATCTCTGATCTCCTGACCATGCGATCGGGCAGAAGGATTCGTCCCTGGCCGTCGAGTTCTACGAACTCGGCCAGCGGAAAATAGATCTCATCGAAATCGAGCTGATTCTGGTCGGGGATGAGGCTGGACTCCGCGAACTCGGAGAGGGCCTCGAAGTGCCGTTCTGTATAGAGCCAAAGCGTGCCCGACTGACGGCCGGGGACGACATAGAACCCGTCACCATCCCGATCCCGGTTCCATCGAGCTCGCAGCTTCGAAGGAATCGAGAGGCGGTTCTTCTCGTCGATGGCATGCTCATAGTGCCCTGCGAAAACCATCTAAGAACCGCCATCGTTTTCACCCATTTTCCCCCACTTCATGGGATTACTCTACACTAAACCACATTCCCATGGCAAGCGAATTTCTCAAATAATTATTGGGCAATTTCTCTCGTTACTCGTCGCTCACGAAAGATCATTCGCAGTAAGAATTTGCAGATTGGCGGCTCCGGAAATCACAAGTATCCGTACCGCTCAGATGCTTGGGTTTAGCTTCCGAGCAACCGCTGATAGAGGTGAACCCATTGCTCGGCGACCCGGGAAAGGTCGTGACGCTGCTCGACACGACCGACGGCCGCTTCGCATCGCCTGGCCGCGGCAATGCGATCGGCCAGGACATGGGCGATGGCCTCGGCAAAGGCCTTCGGATGGCCAACCGGGGCAAGCAGGCCGTGCTGATTGTGGGTGATCAGTTCCTGACAAGGCTGGATATCACTTGCGACGACGGGGCAGCGGCAGGCCATCGCCTCCAGCAGCACGTTGGGGCACCCTTCGGTGCGGGAGGTGAGTACGAGACAGCTTGCCGCCTTGAGCCAGCGAACCACGTCATTCGACCATCCGGGCAGCGCAAAGCACTTCGCCCCCCCGCTGTCGTGAATCGACTTCATCACCGCGCTTCGCTCGGGACCATCGCCGACCAGAACGGCCTGCACGCGACGGCCGGCGGCGACAATGCGTACGGCATTCACAAATGTGCTCAAATCCTTGACGCGGTCCATGCGCCCCACCCAAAGGACGATGGGCACATCTGAGGGAATGCCGAAGCTCGCGCGATCAATCGGCTCGGCCGACTCAAATCCCGCGAGTTCAATGCCGTTGGGAATGACCGCCAGTCGATCAGGCGAAAACGCCAGTTCATTCTTAAGGTGAGCCGCTACTGCCAGCCCGTTGGCAACGTGTAGACTCGAAAGACCGGCCGTCGCCCATTCGCCCCACCGGTGCCAGGCTCGCTCGATTTCGATCGTGACTGTCGAGGTAATGATCGGGCGCGGGCGATCGCAACGGCCCAGAAGCCGCGCAGCCAGATTCGAATGAAACAAGGAGGCGTGGATCAGGTCGGGGTCGAACCGGCGGACGAATCCAGCGAACCGCCACAGACAGGAGACATCCAGGCCACCCCTGCCCCCGCAGGCAAAGACCTCAATTCCCGCCGCTGAAAGCTCATCGCTCAAGGGGCCCGGCGTTGTCAGGCAGCCAACGATCGGTGTGACGCCGAGATCACGCAGACGCAGTACCAGCCGGCACAATCGAAGGGGAAGCCCCCCGCGCTGCAGGTCAGTCGAGAGATACAGGACGCGAGGCATGGATCGCCGACTCAACGACCGACCGGAATCGGTACCGGCGTGCGACGGGGAGACCGCATTGACCATGAAATCAGCAGCACGAGTGCGAAGACGCCGGCGCCGATGGCGAAGGCGGGCCCGCGCTTGCTCAGATCGAACATCGACGGATACACAGCGGCGGTGGCCTGATAGGCGGGACTCCGTGCGGACTTGGCGGCGGCCGCGGTTACTTTGGCGATCTCATCGTCAATCGCAGCGATCTTCGCCTCGGCGGCGCCGATCTTCTGCTGCCCGCGCGTGATCTCTTCCTGCACGCTTCGCAGCTCTGCCATGGCCGTGGCATCATCCGCCGCGACTTCGTCGATCCGCAAAAACTCATCGGAGAGAACTTCGTGCTCACGCGTGGCGCTATCGACGGCGTCCTTCAGTGCGACGTGCTCGGCCTTGGACTGCTCCTGTCTCTTGGCGACCAACTCGGCGGTGACCTTTTCCCGGTGCCGGACCTTTAGCTGCTCGATGCGCGGCGCAAGGTCGCGGACTGAATCGCAGGCCGCCCGCAGCACCAGGTTGTATTGAGGTACGACGTTGCGAGCGATGACGATCCACGCGTTTCTGGCTTCCAGTCCGGCGTGGGCCAGGCTGGTCAACTCATTCTGAATCACGCGACGCTTAGTCATCTCTTCGCCTTCGCGACCGATCGCGTCGGCCCGGTCGGCCGCGGCGCTGAACGGCACGCGCGAGTCACCGTAGAAATTGCGAACGAGGAGCTCCGCCTTGGCTTGATACTCGAGCAGCAGGCCGGGATCGCTGGTGCGTGACCAGCCGCTGATCTTGTCGGTCAGATCCTTCCACTGGCTCTGAAACTCATCGGCAAGGCCTGCATACTCGGAAAGGTCACTGGCGATCAGGTCCAGTTCACCGCGTATCTCGGCGTTCGATTGAATCGCGATCTGGTGCTTGACGGCCTCGCGCATCTCGCCGATGGACGCCTTGAGCTTTTCAAACGGCTCGGCGGCCTCGCCGATCGTTTTGTCCAGTTCCTTGAAGCATTCCTTGGACTTCGCGTTGCGCTCACGGAGGGCCTCGGTCAGTTCGACGTCCTTTTGATAGGAAGCGGCGAGCTGAGAATCCGACGGATAGACCGGCGCCTCGGAGGGAGGCGACGCCTCGAACTGGGTCAGGGCGGCCTTGGCCTTGGAGATGTCCGCGATCGCCGCGGAAATTTGAATCTTCAGATCTTCCTTGCGCTTGCGCACGGCCTCGACGTCGCGGCCAGAGAGGACGGCGGCACGCTGCTGCAACCGATCGACGTCCGCACGCGCTGAAGCAAGGGCATCGTCCTGACTCTTCTTTGATGTCTGAAGATCGTTGATTTGCTGAGTGAATCGCTCGGGCATCGCGGAATCGTGGCTCAGATACTGCTGAAGGGACGCACCTACGGCACCGAGCCATCGACCCGCGGCCGCCTCGTTCTCCGGAAGCACGTTCGCACTCAGGGCGATGGCGTCGCCGGAATCGGCAACACTCATCTTGAGCGATCCATCGGCGATGAGTGACTTGACATCCACCCCGGCGGACGAGGAGGCTTGACGCAGCCAGGCGTCATCCGAAGTCACCGTTCGCAAAGCAGTCGCCGGCACCACCGCGTTGGGCCCGCCCTGCGGCAGGACCAGACGGCCGGTCACCTGGACTTCGCGAACCGGCAGCCACATATACCACAGGGACGAGGCTGTTCCGAGTGCGAGCGCCGCGATCACCGAGAGCACGCTGGTGAATCTGGTTCGCGATGAGGCGCCGGAGGGGACGGCCACAGTAGCAGGTCGAATCGCCTCGGGCCAGGCGTCGGCGGCAAGGAACGGCCCCTCGTGCGTCGCATCGGCATCACTCGGCGCCAACTCGAAAGGATCGTAATCATGCCCCGCCTTAATGGGCGTGCGATGTGAAGAACCGGGCGATTCGGCCTCTTCTTCCAGAAGCTCGAGTTCGGAATCTTCGTCCTGTCGCATGTCATCGACGCGGGCGGCGTTTTGCAGACTGGCGCGCTCGCGCCGCAAGGCGGCCTGCTCTTCCCGCACGGCAGCCTGACGCCGCCGAAGGTCTTCAAGCTCTGAATCGAGACGGCATCGCTTCTGCTCCAGCTCCGCTTCGTCGATTTCACGACGACGAGCCGCCTCGCGCTCCATCTCTTCCTGTTGTTGTCGAGACTCCGCTTTCAGCGACTCCAGTCGTTTGCGGAAGTCGGCCTCCGCCGCCTCGAGCTGGAGGCGAACGGTGCGTTCGGCGTCCTCCTCCTGACGCGCGCGTTCCTGGTGAACCTTGGCGCCTTGCGATCTGGAGGACTCCAACTCCGCCTCGAGCTTGGCTCGAAGACGATCCAGCTCCTCGGCCTCGCGGTCGAGCTCACGCCGGCGAAATTCCGTTTCCTCGGCGGCGCGTCGAATGCGATGGTCGGCCTCGGCCATCTCCTCGGCCCTTGCGGCGATGGCGCGCTCGCGCTCGGTCAAAGCTTCGTCGCGGGATTGAACCTCCGCCGCCATCTCCCGGGCCCGCTCGGTCATGATGGCGAGTTCGCTCGAGGCGTCGCGGTGATCGCGCTCGGCGGCCTCAAGCTCCATGCGACGTCGATTCCAGTCCGACTGCTCACGGGCAATCTGCTCGCGGAATGATTCGATCTCTCGGGCCCGCTCTTCGAGGTGCGATTCACGCGCTGCAAGACGGCGGTCAATCTCCTGGTAATTCGACTCTGATGCTGAGGCGGCCTGCGCCGCTTTCGACGTGTCAACCTGTTCGCGTATGAATTCGTCGCGATCGGCGGCGAGCTGTCGGCGGTCTCTTTCGAGCTGACCGCGCTCCTGCGAGATGGCGGAGCGCTCGCGCTTGGCGGCTTCGAGTTCCTCGTTCAAAGTTCTGAGGCGTGCGTCCACCGTGGCGGCGTCCGTGGCCAGTTTCGCCTTGCGCTCGCGTAGCCGTTCGGCCTTTTCAACCAGGGCGCGGCGAAGCTCCTCTGTCTCGGTGATGCGCCGGGAAAGCTCACCTCGAACCTCCTCGGCTTCCTGCCGCGCGGCTGCCACGGTCGAGCGCTCCTCGGATAGCGATCGCTCCTGTGACTTCACGGCAGCCTGTGCGCGGTCCAGATCGGCTCGAATCCTGTGTACTTCCGTCTCGCGGGTGCTGAGGTCGTTTTTCTCGCGCTCCAAACGAGCCAAGCCGGAGGAGATTCCCTCCCGCAGCTTTTCGCAGGTCTCACGCTCAGCGGCGAGCCGCTGTGACTCCGCACGCACGCTGGACTCCTGCGCAGTCAGGGATTGCCGGGCTTCAGCGATGCGCTCGCGCTCCTCTTTCGTTGCCGATTCTTTTGCATCGATTTCCGCTTTGCGGCGATCGATGTCCTGGCGGAGTTGCAGCAGCTCCTGGGCCTGCTCTTCCTGGTGCTTTTCAATTTCGGCGAGTCGGAGGCGCTCTGACTCATGATCCGCGGCGGCGCGGCGTAATCGCTCCTCGACCGCTCGCGCCTCGGTGATTCGCTCTGAAACGCGATCCTCGCGCTCACGCAGCTCGGCCTCCTTGGATTCGAGACCTTCCCGGATGGCGTCCAACTCGCTGCGCAGGTTCTCGTGTTCGCGCGCCTCTTTCTGCGCGGCGGCGATTCGACTCTGAAGCTCGCGCTCCTGCCGCTTGACCGCCTCGGCGCGGGCCTCTGCGTCTGCGCGAATTCGCTGGTATTCTTCCGTCTTCTCGGCGATATCCTCCAGCCGGGCGCGCTTCTCGAGGACTTCCTGAGATTCGGCTTCGACCTGCCGCTTGAACTGGCGGATGTCATTGAGGCGCGATTCGAGCGTCTTCTCGCGCGTCGCCAACTCGGCATAACGGGCGGCGACGGCCTCCTGCTCGTCTTGCAGTCGCCCCTCGGCGGCCTTGATTTCGGCGACTCGAGCTTCGATTTCCGAGGCGCGCTGCCGTGCGACTTGCGCGGCCTGATTGATCTCGGCCTCCTGCTTTCGCAGAGCTTCCTGGGCCTCGTTGATCTCCTGCTCGACTTCGGACGTTCGCTTTTGCCAGGCCTCGTACTTGCGCTCGCGGGCGGCAAGCTCGGTCTGTGTCTCTTCGATCGCGGCGCTGCGTGCTTCCAACTGGGCGTACTTGCCGCGGATATCGGCCTCGCGAGCGGCCAGACCGTCACCGAGGCGCTGCACTTCACCTTCGCGGCGGGTGAGTTCGACTTCTCGCTCGGAGATTTCATGGCCGCGCGCGTCGAGCGCCTCTCGCAGTGACTTGAGTTCCGCTTCGCGCTCCTGGGTCAGTTCGGCAATCCGCTGCCGCGAAGCCTTCGCCTCCTCGGCGAGCTTTTCACGCTCGGACTTGGCGAGTTCGGCGAGCTCCTTCGCCTTTGCGCGGAGTTCGGCGACGCGTGCATCTCGCTCCTTGCTGAATTCGTCCTTCTTCTGGCGCAGCTCCATCTCGTGCGCGGCGAGCTGCTGCATGTGGTCTTCGAGTTCCTGGCGGCGACCGGCGATCTCGTTTTCGACCTCGGCCATGCGCGAGGCCGCGGCGCGATCCAATTCGGCGACGCGGCGAGACAGAATGGTTATGCGGCTTTCGAGATCTTTGCGCTTGGCCTCGTGCTGCTGCTCGATCTCCGCGGTGCGATGACGCGCTTCGCGCTCGATGTCTTCCATCTGCGTGCCGGCCTGACGATCCAGTTCGGCCGCGCGATCGGCAAGCTGCTTCTGCTTGCGATCCATTTCGGCGCTGCGATCTTCCAGTTCCTTCAGGCGCGACTGAAACTCAGCCTGGCGGCGCTGCTGAATATCCTTGAGCTCGGCTTCCCGCTCGGCAAGCTCGCGTTCCTTGGACTCTATCTTGCGCTGAAGCGTCGAAGCGCCCTGCTCAATCTGATCCAGCCGGGCGTCGGTCGCCTGCTGCAACTCGGACTGGCGGCGCTGCCACGCCTTTTCCTTTGTTTCCAATTCCGCCTGGCGCGCGGAGATTTCGCGTTCCTGCTCGGCTCGTTTGGCTTGCGCGGCCCGTTCGGCCTCGGCGAGCTTCGCGGCGACGGTCTTCTCTGCCTCGGCCTCGCGCTGAACGAGGGCGCGTTCCCGGGCGTCGATGTCGGCCTGCTTCTGAATCGCCTCGCGCTCGACCTGCGACAACCGATCGCGCGCGGCGCGATCGGTCTGGGCCTCGCGCCGCATGAGCTCCTGCTGACGGGACTCAAGCTGGGTTTGAAGCTCGGCCGTCTGCCTGCGATATTCCTCGATGCGCTCGTTGGCGGATCGCTCGATCTGCGCTTCTCGTTCAGTGATGGCCTTCTGGCGGGCCTCAAGTTGATATTGCCGTTCGGAGAATTCTTTTTCAAGGTCGCTCCGGCGAGACTGAAGCTGCTTTTCAAGCTGGGTTTCGCGCTCGGCCAGGACACGCGACTTGTGTTCCAGTTGCTGCTGAAGCGTGGCGGCCCCGCGCTCGATCTGTTCGAGTCGGGCCCCAGCTGCCTTTTGCAGATCGGTCTTCTGCTGTTCGATGAAGGCCTTGTTAGCCTCTTCGATCGCGGCCTGTCGCCCTTCAAGCTCGGCGCGATGGCGATTCAGTTCTTCGCGCTCGGCGGCCAGGTTCTTTCGCTGACGGGCGATTTCCTCGTCGATGGCGCGCTGGCGCTGCTCGGCCAGACTGCTCAGCTCGCGGGCCTTTTTCTCGAGTTGCGATTGATACCCGCGCAGCCGCTCGCGCTCCTGCGACAGGGCGGATTTAATCTTCTCAGCGCGCTGATCGAGGGCCTGCTGGGCTCGAACGACGCGCTGCTTGAGTTCGTCGGATTTGGAATTGCGCCCGTTGCCGCCCGTGATTCCGTGACCGCCTCCCGCGGCGGGCTTGTTGGACGCGGAGACATTGGGAACCGTCGGGCCGCGGGCCGCGGATGGCGAGGCGTTGGACTGTGCAGCGGCGGGATCGCCGGTCGCGGATAGCTTGGCCATGGTGGCGCCCCTGCCCCCGGAGGAGTAGTTTACCGGCTCGCGGCGGAACTGCGATGCGCTAAAAGCAGAGGGCACGCTGGAGCCTATCTGCCATTGACCGGTGTGCAGCCTCATCAGGTCCGGCGTCTTGGCGGGCTGGCGACCGAACGCGGACGGGGCGGCATGAAATGGAGTCGGTGCGACCCCGGAGATGGAAGCGCCGCCGGCGAGGGCCTCAAGGGCCGACGCCTCGTCGGGGTATTGTTCCGCCCACGATCGAGCCTCGGACAAATGCGAAGAGACGCGGCGAAGCCGGTCAAGGTCCCGTGCCATCTGGGCCTGAAGCTCGTTGCGGGCGTCGCTCAAGATGGGCAGCCCGGAGTCGGTGACTTCGGAGGGCTGTTCGGCGCGATCGTGACCGAACTGCGGCGATTCACTCGGATGATTCATCGCTGGAAGACCTCCGCCTCCGGCTGATAGCAACAAGATCGTGACGACCGCGTCAACGTGCCGTCGGTTAAAGTTGTCGACCGGAGCAACACGCCGGTCACCGTCCTATGCCTATCCCAGCATTCCGCCATTCGAGCTCGCTCCGCGATGCGGCACATGGTCAACCGACAGGTGTGGGCTGATCGGGGCAAATCCTCATCCTTGACCCGTCTTCTGAAGTCCGATGTCGGGCGAATCGGTCCGCGTCGAAGAAGCCGGCTTGCCATCGATTCGATGTCCGGAGCCGATCCTGAATGACGAAAACTTCTCCGCGAATCGGGTCGTCAAATCGCCGCTTGTTCGGACTCCCGAAAGCAACGAAGCTCGCCGGGATGAAAGACCATCGGTCACACCGCGGCGATCGGAATCGTCCTCCATCCGCAGGACCGCGCGATGCAGGTTTTCCAGTTCGGTCTCAAGCTGGGCGAGGTGTCGCACCTGTGGCTCCGCGGCGACCGGGGTCGAAGGACCACCCAGTCCGAAAGTGGACTTGGGCGCCCGGGCAATCGACTCGATCCGCTTGGGTCCGCCGCTCGACCCCTTGGCGTTGTCCCAGATCGCCATGATCCATGAGTCCAGACTTTCCTGTCGGGCGAGGAGTTCAGATTCAACGTCGCTCAATCGAACGCTCAGCAACTGCTCGAGCTCGGTGGCGGTCTTTTCCAGTTCCGCGCGGCCGGCCTCGGCGATGGCGCTGCGCTTGGCCTTGATGTCGGCCTCGGTGTCCTGAAGCTCGCTCTGCTGCTCGCGGACGATTTCCTCGATGGCGTGCCGCCGAGTCCGGGCCATCTTGGCGAGTTCGCTGGCACGCTTCTGTAGCTCGGTCTGCCGAAGGCGAAGCCGATGTCGCTCGCCCTCCAGGTTGATCCGAAGCTCTCGCAGGCGGTCATCGTGTTCTTCCTGAAGCCTCGCCAATCGATTCGACTCGCGCTCCATGTCCTTGCGAACGCGCTTGGCATCGGCCATGCGCGTGTTAAGCGCGGATTCCTTGGCATCCAGCCGACGCAGGCGAAGCATGAGCGCATCGCGCTCCTGCTTGATGCCCTCATGGCTGCGCTGGAGGCTCTCATAGCGGGCTTCGTGCTCGGAGAATTGCACTTTGTGCTTCTCGCGGGCGCGAGCGACCTCAGACTTAAGCCGCTCGATCTCGAAGCGGAGCGACTCCAATCGCTGCTCGGCCTCGTTCATACCCTGCTGGTCGTCGCGCACGATCTCCATCAACTCGTTAACCTGGGATTGAAGACTCATCGCCTCCGCCTTGACCTGTTTGCCGACCTCGGCTACGCCCTCGGCGGTCCGCAGCGTGTGGCGGACATTCCGGTCCGAGGCGGGAATCTCGGTCGCGTCTGCAAAGAGTCTTTCCAGCGATGCGATGGATTCTTCACGGTCGTCGTGGTGAAGCGACTCACCCGCGCTTTGCGAAGCGACCGACTTCTCGTGACGCGGAGTTACCGCCGGCTTTTGCGCGGTCGCGCCGTCGCCCGGGGATTCTTCATTGGCCTTCGCCGCCTCAAGAAGACGGCGCGCCTGCTCCTTGAGCTGATCCTGGCACGCCTTGAGGCGACGACGCTCTGAATCAAGCTCGTCTCTTAACTTTCGCGCTCGCTCGTCGAGGGCGTTCTGTGCCGCGATGACACGCCGCCGAAAGTCGGGTGAAAAGGCCTGCGGAGCAGCCTCGCGTTCGTCCACGACTCGTGCCGCAACGAGTTCGTCCGGCGAGACGGATATCGAGTGTGGCGCGGCCCCCGTCCTGGTGTCGCCATGATGAGTCATGCCGGCGCCGTCTCCTTCTCTCGTTTCGCCTGAGGAGGAATGTGAACCCACCTCGGCCCCGTCCAATAGCTGGAGAACCTCTGAATCGTCGAGGGCCTCGATTTGTTCGGCATCATGATCGGTCATCCATTGCCCATCGCCTGCTTCGTTGCGCTCGAGGTCGTCGACCAGCTCGCGCGTTGCATCGTCCTCGTTCATCCCCTCGTAATCCGGCGGGCCGGCGACGTAAGGAATCCTGTCCTCACCGGCGCGGGGATCTGCCGCGTCGTCCTGCTCTGGGTATTCCTCGTGGAAAGTCCGGGGGCGTCCGTACTCCGGGGCGCTTACCGAATCAACGTTGATCGAAGCGGCGGGAGTCTTCGCTTCGATCTCAAATCTCATTTCGTGCGGACCGACGCCAATCGAGTCGCCCGAGTGGACGAGCCGCTGCCGGACGGCCCGGCCATTGACGCGAACGAGCGACCGGCCCTGCAAATCGCGCACCAGCGGTCCATCGCCCGTCCACACCACGATGGCATGCCGGGGAGCGACATGAGCGCCATCCAGGACAACATCACAGGCCGCGTCGCGACCGATCAGAAGGACAGGGTCTTCGCTGCGGATGACGCCGATCGTCAGATCGTTTCTCAGTGAGAAGGGGCGCGTGTGCCCCGAAAGGGCGCCGGACGATTGGCCGATCTCCACGAAAAAGTAAAAAGACCCGATGGAAAGTTCGTCTCCATCTTCCAGCCTGGCCCAGCGCACGTGGGCGCCGTTGACCATTGTTCCGCCGGGTGCGCCCAGATCGCAGACGAACGCGCCGCCGCCCAGCCTGACGATGACCGCGTGTGCTTCATCGACGCTGCTTGATGCCAGGACCATGTCACAACCGCCGCCGCTGCCGAGAACCGTGACGGGGCCGGTGATCATCCGCGCCGACCGTTCGGCCCCCGGCTCTCCGGTCTTCAGCCGAATCACCGGCCGGCACATGTCATTGTCATCCAACGTGTTATTCACTGGCTTTCACCTCGGAAGGCGGGCTCACCGTCAGGCACGGAATCTGGCGTAAAAGCTCCGCGCGAGACACGTCCCGAGCCTCGAAACGATGCGAAACAATGGGCTATTTAACGGCGTTAACAACCCTTTCGCCTTAGTTCATTACCGATAATAGCGACCGCAAAACATTGCCAATAAGGCGATCGTCCTTATCGGACTGGATTCATCTATATCGGCGATACCAGCGCTGGAACCATGAGGCAGGGTGGAATTCCGCGCGGATGACCAAGGCGGGTGGCTCCTGCGGGAAGGAGGCCGGAGGTCGCCCACGGGGAATTCGGCTTGCATTACCTAAGAAAGCATAGAACTGCGCGGCCGGTGGATCAAATTCGTGGGGGTCGAGTCGGCTGTCTGCCCGATGGGGCTTAACGGGACCAATCGGCAATTCTTGCGCGATTGGGATTTCCGGCGGAATGAAGGCACTGCGAAACGAGCTTAGAGGGCGGGACCGTTTACCTTGACCGGCTGCTGAATCTCGAACGACTCGCCGGTCAATAGTTCGGTGAAGCGCACCACGATGGTGAGCGACTTGTGGGCCGGAATCCGGCCGGACGGCCACGGGGCCCTGACGGAGTAATGAGATGTCATGAAGCGACCAAACCAGGTCGCTGCCAGTTCCTCCGGGCCCAACTGGTGCATCAACACCTGACGCTCTGAATCGGGCGCCGCCAGGTCATAGACCTCCATGACGACGGAACCCGCCGCCTTGATGACATCGCCCTGCCCATCCAACAATTGCAGGTAAGCAACGGCCCCATCGTCGATGCCGTCGCGGTCGTCATCGTAGCCGCCGGAAAGCGATTGAAGCCTGATCTTGTCGACGTGGACGAGCCGGGCGAGCCTGTCCGGCTCGCTGAGGCCCTGGAGCGACTGAATCTGACGTGCCTGCTCGGCGATTTGCGATTTCTGCTGAATCAGCTCGCGGTTCTGCGTCTCGAGGCGATCCTCAAGCTGCTGGATCTTTGTGATGTGCGAATCGCCCGAATCCGGTTGAAGACAACCGGCAAGCCCCAGCGAGAGAACGACCAGAGGCCGCAGGCGCCAACCGTAATGACATCGCAGGTGAAGGGGCATCTATCCCGCTCCGCGGTGATCGAAAGACTCCGGACGACCGAACGAATCCTACCGCACCCGATAGGTCGCGGTAAACGTCCATCTCGGAATCGACGGCCGTACTAGTCGTCATCCACAGCGGAAGGCCGCTTGGTGATTTCCGGCTGCCGCTCGAGGACGCGATCGACCAGGCCGTATTCCATCGCCTCGGTCGGATCGAGCCAGAGATTCCGGTCGCAGTCCTTGGCGATCTTCTTCATGTCGGTATTGGAGTGCTTTCCAATGATGGCGTAGAGAACTTCTCGCAGACGGAGAATCTCCTTGGCCTCGATGGAAAGGTCGGTCGCCGCACCCTGCAACACGCCGCCGATAAGCGGTTGATGCAGCAGGACGCGCGAATGCGGCAGGGAGAATCGCTTCCCCTTCGCGCCGCCGCAGAGGAGGATCGCCCCCATGCTCGCCGAGACGCCGACGCAGTATGTCGCGACGTCGCACCGGAGAAACTGCATGGTGTCGTAGATGGCCAGACCGGCGGATACGCTGCCGCCGGGGGAATTGATGTAGAAGTGGATGTCCGCGTTCGGATCCTCGTTGGAGAGGAAGAGCATCTGGGCGACGATGACATTGGCCACGTCATCATCGATGCCGCCTGCGAGGAAAATGACCCGGTCCTTCAGAAGCCGGGAGTAGATGTCGTAGGATCGCTCCCCGCGTCCGGTCCGCTCAATCACGAAGGGGATCAACGATTGGTTGATGCTCATTGGACTCTCCTTAGCCACTATCTTGCGGTTAACGTGCTTCCATCCCAGGGCGGATCAGGACACAGGCGACGCCGACTTAGCTCTTCTTTTCTTTCATGGCCGCGCTGTCGACGATCTCGTCGACGAGACCCCACTTGACCGCTTCCTCGGGTGTGATGAAGCGATCCCGCTCGGTCTCCTCTTCGATCTTCTTGATGTCCATCCCGGTATGTAGCCCGAGAATATCGTTCAGCTTCTGCTTGTCCTTGATGATCTCTTCGGCCTGAATCCGAATGTCTTCGGCCTGGCCGGTGACGCCGCCCCACGGCTGGTGGAGCATGATCTTGCTGTTGGGCAATGCGAAACGCTTTCCCTTGGTCCCCGCCGTCAGGATGATCGCCCCACCGCTGGCGGCCTGGCCGATCGAGTAGGTGGCGATGTCGCAGGTGAGAAAGCGCATGGTGTCGTAGATCGCCAGGGTCTGATCCACCATGCCGCCGGGGCAGTTGATGTAAAGGTGGATGTCCTGGTCCTTCTTGATGCTCTGGAGATAGAGCAGCCGCATGATCACCAGGCTGGCGCTTCGCTCGTTGATCGGGCCGGCGAGGAAGATGATGCGATTCTCGAGGAGCATGTCCTCGATCGACATCTCGCGGATGCGCTGATAGGGCGCGCCCTGGGCCATCGATTGCATCGCGGCCATGTGCGGCGGCACCATTTGTTGCGGAGTCACCAATCCGGCGTAAGGAATCAGACGATCGTCCATGACCAAATACCCTCTGCATTGTTCGACGGCGCGACCCTGTCGCATGAACCGTCGAGATGATAGTCGAGGCCTGAACACGTCGCCCGACGCACCAGGGCGGCAAGCGACCCGTCGGCCTCCCGATCACTTCGCCTTTTTCGAGCCCGGGGCCTTCGGCTTATCCGCCGCCGACTTCTTGGCACCCCCTTTTTCGGCAGCAGCCCTGGGGGCAGCCGGCTTCTCAGCCTTTTTCTGCTCTTTCGGCTCGTCCTGCGGCGCCTTGGCGGCCTTCGCGGGCTTCTCTGCCTTCGCGCCGCCTTTTTGCGGCACTTCTGCATCGGTTATCCTGGCTTTCTCCAGTAACTTGTCGATGCACTTCTCGTCCCGAATCTGCAAATAAAGCATCTCGATGCCGTCGTTTTTCGCGAGTTCGTCGCGGACGCGGTCGAATCGGCGGTTATAGGTCTGTGCCATCATGGCGATCGCGCCGTTGATGTCCTCTTCGGAGACCTCGGTCTTCAGCTCCTCGGCGATCTCCTCAATGATGAAGTGCAGCTTGAGTTCGGCGGTCGTCTCCTGCCGGGCAATGGTGCGAAGCTCGTCTGCGTGCTTCTCAATCTCGGCCATCGGCACGCCCTGCCGCTGCAGGTCGATCATCTTGCGGAGGACGGCCCGCTCGGTCTGCCGCATGGAAAGCCCCTCGGGCAATTCCAGCTTGGTGTTGTCGAGCAGATACTTGCGAGCCTGATTCCTCATGCCGCGCTTCAGTTCGGACTCAAGCTGGCTTTCCATTCGATGGCGAACCCAGGCGCGGTACTCCATCTCGGACTCAAAACCCTGCGATTCGAGATAGGCCTTGTCCATCGGCGGCAGGTTCATCCGCTTGATGTCGTTCAAGGTGAGTTCAAACTTCGCCTTCTTGCCGCGAAGCTCTTCGACCTCGTAGTCTTCCGCGAGTTCGCCTTCGAGGGTGACCGTCTTGCCGACCTTCGTGCCTTTGATCTTGTCGCCGAACTCGTTGAAGGCGGCGCTTTCGATTCGCTGGGGCCGGGCCGCGATCTGAATGTTCTCGGCCTTCTTGACTTCCTTGCCGCCGACCGTCATGACCATGTCGCAGATCAGCAGGTCGTCCGCCTCAACAGACCCATTCACGACGGGGGCGTAGTTGCCACGCATGGCGCGAAGTCGATTGATCTGAACGTCCACATCCTCGTCCGAAATCGAAAGGGCCGGGCGCTCGATCTTAATGCCCTCGAGGTTCGGCAGTTTGAACTCGGGCTTGACCTCCACCTCGCACTTGAACTCGAAGTCGCCATCGTCAGGCAGCTTCAGGTGGTTCAGGGCCGTTCGCATATCGACGAGCTGCTCATTGCCGTCCTGCGATGACTTCGACTCCTTGATCTTCACCCAGAGCAGCGGATCGCCCAGGACTTTCAGATCCTGCTTCTCGATTGCCGCGAGGTAAGCATTTGAAACCAGGCGCGTCTGTACCTGCTCGCCGACTTCCCCACCGAAGCGCTTCTCGATCAGCCTGCGCGGCGCGCGGCCGCGGCGGAAGCCCGGCACGATCGCCTCGGCGACGAGACCCTTGTATTCTTTTTCAAGCTCCTGATTGATGCTGTCACGCGGGACGGTCACGGTCATCGTCTTGCGAAGCGTTCCCGCGTCGGAGACCGCGACTTTGATCACGCCCTTGAGTGCTTCCTTGGGGTCCTGCGGCTCTTCATCTTCGTCCGCGACGGCGGAAGCCGACTCGTCTCGCTGGCTGCCGGTGATCTCTTTCTTCGCCATGATGACGTCTCCTTTCGCCCTGCCTTGCAAAGCGATCCTGGGACCGACGGCGCCCGGGAGTCACCCGCAGCGCAACAAAAAAGGCCGGTCAGGCGTCTGATGCGTCCCGACCGACCTGTTGTCGATCTCTTCAGCTTTCGCTATCCCGCGGCCAACGCCTGACCACTCCGGATCGGTATCCCGCGGGAAGCTCGTATGTCGCAAATCGGCGATCCCTCGCCTGCTTCAATCCTAGCATCGGCCGTTATCGGCGGCAGGTCAAGACCCGATTCGCCGAAAAGCCCTCAAAAAAAGCGGGTGATGAGATTCGAACTCACGACATTCACGTTGGCAACGTGACGCTCTACCACTGAGCTACACCCGCGTCGCTTCCGGCGTATGCCCCTGGGGCCTCGCCAGAACACTATTTGATATACGCCCGCCTTGTCAGCGTCAAGTGCCGCAGCCGGTACAGTTTGGGCGCCTGCTCGGGGAGGTCAATTGCCCTGACAATATGGGGCAGCCGCCCCGCCGCCGCCCTGAAATCTTCATGCTTGCGGGCGACGGCACCGCGCTGCGCCGACCGCGATCCTATTGCGTGACACTTTCAACGTCCGGACAGGTGCAGAAAAGGTTTCGATCTCCCCAGACGTTGTCGATGCGCCCGACGAAGGGCCAGAACTTGCGTTCGCGAACCCAGGGCAGGGGGAATGCCGCCTGCTCCCGGCAGAACGGATGCGACCACTCCGTCGCCATCACCGCGTCGGACGTGAACGGGGCATGTTTCAGCGGATTGTCCTGCCGATCGGCCCGCCCTTCCTCGACCGCGCGAATCTCCTCGCGGATGGAGATCATCGCGTCGCAGAAGCGATCCAGCTCCGCGCGCGACTCGCTCTCGGTCGGCTCGATCATCAACGTGCCGGGCACGGGAAAGGACATCGTCGGCGCGTGAAACCCATAGTCCATGAGCCGCTTGGCGATGTCCTCGACCTTTACGCCCGCCGTCTTCTCGAAGCCGCGACAGTCGAGAATGAACTCGTGGGCCACTCGGCGATTCTTGCCTCGATAAAGCACGTCGTAGTGCCGCTCCAGACGCGATGCCATGTAGTTGGCATTCAAGATGGCGATCTGCGTGGCCCGTTTGAGGCCCTCCGCGCCCATCAATGCGATATAGACCCAGGAAATCGTCAGGATGTTCGGGCTGCCGTAAGGCGCGGCGGAAACGGGCCCGATCGCCTGATCGCCGGCGCCGTCCAGGCCGGACACCGGATGGCCCGGCAGGAACGGCGAAAGATGCTTGGCCACGCCGATCGGCCCCATGCCCGGCCCCCCGCCGCCGTGGGGAATGCAGAATGTCTTGTGCAGATTGAGATGGCACACGTCGGCGCCGATGTCACCCGGCCGGCACAGGCCGACCTGGGCGTTCATGTTCGCGCCGTCGAGATAGACCTGCCCGCCGTGCCGATGCACAACTTCGCATATCTCCTTGATCGACTCCTCAAACACGCCGTGCGTCGAGGGATAGGTCACCATGATCGCGGCCAGCTTGTCGGCGTGCTGGGCCGCCTTCGCTTTCAGATCGGCGACGTCGATATTTCCGTTGACATCGCACGCGACGGCGACGACGGTCATGCCGGCCGTGACGGCGCTGGCGGGATTGGTCCCGTGCGCCGAAGTCGGAATCAGGCAGATGCCGCGATGACCCTGCCCGCGACTCTCGTGGTACGCACGAATGACCAATAGTCCGGTGTACTCGCCCTGCGACCCTGCATTGGGTTGAAGGCTGACGGCATCGAACCCCGTGATCTCCGCGAGCCACGTCTCAAGCTGCTTGAACATCTCGGCGTAACCCATCGTCTGCGCCTTGGGGGCGAACGGATGCAGCCGGGAAAACTCAGGCCACGTCACCGGCAGCATCTCGGAGGTTGCGTTCAATTTCATGGTGCATGACCCCAGCGGGATCATCGAATGGGCCAGCGACAGGTCGCGCGATTGCAGGCGGAAGATGTAGCGCAGCATCTCGGTTTCGCTGTGATAGCTGTTGAACACGGGATGCGTGAGATAGCCGCCCTGTCGCACGAATGCATCGGGAACCTCGGTCTTGCTTGCGCTCAGCAGGTCATCCACGGAGTCCGCCGAAGAATCGACGCCAAAGCAATTCAGAACTCTTGCCACCTCGCCTCGATCGGTTAGTTCGTCGAGGCTCACACCGATCGAGCCGTCGCCGAAGTCGCGCAGGTTGATTCGCGCCTTGGCAGCGGCCACGAGAACCTTCCGGGCCTCCGCCGCGCCGCCGTGCAGTCGAACACGGAGGGTGTCAAAATAGTCGGCGTCTCCCACGTCGTGACTGGCGTACTTCAGCCCGGTGGCCAGTGCCGCCGTATAGGCACGCACGCGCTCGGCGATGCGCCGCAGACCGCTGGGCCCGTGATAGACGGCGTACATCCCGGCCATGATTGCCAGGAGAACCTGCGCGGTGCAGATATTACTCGTCGCCTTTTCCCGGCGGATGTGCTGCTCGCGCGTCTGGATCGCCAGTCGAAACGCGGACCGCCCGTGCACGTCCTTTGATACACCGATGATGCGCCCCGGCAGGTGCCGCTTGAGTTCGTCCTTGCAGGACATGAAGGCTGCATGCGGGCCACCGAATCCGAGCGGCACGCCGAATCGCTGCGTCGAGCCGACGGCGATGTCCGCGCCGAGTTCTCCCGGCGGCCGAAGTAGGGTCAACGCCAGCAAATCCGTCGCCATGACCACAACGACGCCGGACTTGTGTGCCGCGGCGATGACGGCCGTGTAGTCGCTGATCCGTCCGTCGGTAGTCGGATACTGAAGCAGCACTCCGAATGCCCGACCGGCGGCAAAATCAAACCGTTCCGACGGGCCGACAACGACGTCGATGCCCAACGGTTGTGCGCGCGTCTGGATGACGGCAATCGTCTGCGGGTGACAATCGTCCGCCACGAAGAATGCAGACCTCGCGCCGTCCTCGCCGGCGATAGCCCGGCACATGGCCATCGCCTCAGCGGCGGCCGTCGCCTCGTCGAGCAGCGACGCATTCGCGATCGGAAGGGCCGTCAGGTCGGACACCATCGTCTGAAAATTGAGCAGCGCTTCCAACCGGCCCTGGGCGATCTCCGCCTGGTACGGCGTGTACTGCGTGTACCAGCCGGGGTTCTCCAGAATATTCCGCTGAATGACCGGCGGCGTGATGCAGTCGTAGTATCCCATGCCGAGCAGATTGCGATGCAGCTCGTTCTTCGAAGCGATGCATCGCAGCTCGCTTAACAGCTCATGCTCACCGCGCGGACCACCGAGCGAAAGCGGCTTCTTCAGGCGAATCGACGCGGGAACTGTCTCGTCGACCAGTGCATCCAGTGAGGCATACCCGATGAGCGTCAGCATCTCCTGTACGTCCGCCGCGCTGGGGCCGTTATGCCGATGCACGAATGTATCCGAGGGGGCCAGCACGCTGCGGGAATTTTCTACCGAAGGCATCTCTGCGAAATCTCCTCGTACTCGCTGCCGGGGGCGCAAAGTCGACGGACTTCGCCTGGAATGCAACGATTCAGGTGAAGTATTGTAGCGGAAATCGGGAATGCAAGCCGGTCGCCCGGCGACCGAAAGTGCGCGACCGCGGACCACGCAATCGTCGTCGGGACGAGCCGGTCTAACCGGCGATCTGGGCGTCGTACTGTTGGGCGGTCATGAGCTTTTCGACCTGGGACGGATCGGAGAGTTTGACTTTGACCAGCCAGCCGTCGCCGAACGAGTCGTTGTTGACCAGCTCCGGTGCGTCGCCGAGCTTTCCGTTGACCTCCGTCACCACACCCGAGACGCCGGTATACAGATCGCTCGTCGCCTTGACTGATTCAATCTCCCCCAGAGGCTTGCCCGCCGTCAACTCCTTGCCGACCTTGGGGAGCGAAACATAGGTGATGTCGGTCAGCTCGTCCGCCGCGAACTTGGTGATGCCGATAGTGCAAATGTCGCCGTCGAGCTTGTGCCACTCGTGCGACTTCAGGTATCGTCTGTCAGTTGGAACGCCCACGCCGCGCCTCCGTCATGGATGTTAGTCAGTCGAATTCGCCTTGGGCAACCCCACCGCGAGCGCCCATTGATTCATACACTTTAGATGGCGTCGACGATCGACGCAATCCGTCGAGCCTCGCGGTGTTAGCCGCCCTGCCGCTTGTAGAACGGCAGCGCGACCACCGTCGCCGCCGCCTTTTCCTCTTTAATCTCCAACTCCAACGCCTGCCCCACGTTGGACAACGCAGAATCGACGTAGGCCATCGCGATCGACTTGCCCAGCGTCGGGCTCAGCGTGCCGCTCGTCACGACACCTACTTCCGCACCGCTGGAAAACACGCGGGCTCCCTGTCGCGCGATGCGCTTGCCTTCGAGCACCAGGCCTGTCATTTTTCGCTTCGGCCCTTTGGCGGCGATGGCGCGTAGTGCCGCGGCCCCGAGAAAATCCTTCTCCAGATCGACACACCAACCGCATCCCGCCGAGAGCGGATCAATCTCTTCATTGAGTTCGTGACCGTAGAGCGGCATCCCCGCCTCCAGGCGCAGTGTATCCCGCGCGCCGAGGCCGGCCGGCTTGATCGTCACCCGATCGCCGTCACCCTCCTTGGTCAGAAAATCCCAGACCAAGGCGCCGGTCGCCGCGCCGAGGACGACCTCCAGCCCGTCCTCGCCGGTGTAGCCGCTGCGAAAGACGCTGTACTTTTGTCCCATGTAGCTGCCGGTCACGAAACCGTAACGCCCCATGTCGCCGATCTTGATGGGCAGGTGCTTGCTGAACAGTTCCATCGTCGCCGGACCCTGAATCGCCACCATGACCGACTTCTCGGTGGTGTCGTCCAGCTTGACGTTGCGACCCTGCATGTGCTGCTGAAGGTGTGCGACGATATTCGGGCGATTACCCGCATTGCAGACCATCAGCCAGCGATCTTCATAGCGAGAGACAATGACGTCGTCGAGAATGCCGCCTTGCTCATTGCACACGTGGCTGTAGCCGCTGCGCCCTACCTTCAGCTTGGAGACATTGCGCGTGCAAACATGCTGGAGCAGTGCCTCGGCGTCCGGCCCGGTGAAGTTCAACCGGCCCATGTGCGACACGTCAAAGATGCTGCTGGCCGTGCGCGTGTAGACGTGCTCGTCGTTGATGCCGCGGTACATGACCGGCATTTCCCAGCCGCCGAAGTCAATCAGCCGGGCGCCCAGGCGCTTATGTGCTTCATACAGTGCGGTTCTTAGCATGTGCCGGAGTGTATGTGCCGAACGGAACACCGGTCAAGGCATTGCACCTCAGGCTCCAATGGACTCGGCGCCGTCCCTCACAGGCGAAGATCAGGACGCGATTAATACCGCTTGAGCTGTTAGAATGTGATTGGAAGCAACGCCCGGCTTAGTAATGTCCTGTAGGGGCCATGAAATCTGACGCGATCATCACCAGCGCCGCGAACCCTCGCATCAAGGACCTCGCGAGATTGCGCGCGCACCGAGGAAAGGCCGCGCAAGACCTGATCCTCGTCGACGGCCCAAGGGAAATCGACCGCGCAATCAGTTCCGAAGTCGAACTCGTCGAAGCCTTCTACTGCCCCACTGTGCTGAAACACGAAGCCAAAGCTGCCCTGGAGCGGTGTCGCCAGCGCGGCGTGACGTGCATCGAAGTCGCCGAGCACGTCCTGGAAAAGATCAGCTACGGCGATCGACGTGATGGGCTTGTCGCGACCGCTGCACGGCCTCGGCGTCGGCTTGAGGACCTGCGAGTCTCACTCACGTCGCTGATCGCCGTCATCGAGGCCGTTGAAAAGCCCGGCAATCTCGGAGCGATCCTCCGAAGCGCAGACGGCGCCGGGGTAGACGCGATCATCGTCGCCGATGCCGCCACGGACGTGTTCAGCCCGAACGTCATCCGCGCCAGCACAGGCATGGTCTTCACTTTGCCGGTCATTGAAGCGGACGGGGGTGACGCGTTGAAGCTGCTGCGAGATGCGGGGGTGCAGCTCGTTGCCGCCGCGCCCGATGCGGTTACGCACTACACCGACATCGACTTTCGAAAGCCGACCGCAGTCATCCTCGGTTCGGAAGCCAAGGGGCTCTCCGTGGTTTGGCGGGATTCGCACGTTAAGCCGGCTAAGATTCCCATGATGGGCAAGGCCGACAGCCTGAATGTCGGCACCACCGCCGCACTCTTTTTCTATGAGGCCCGACGACAACGCGGCGCGGTATCATAGGATGGTCTTGCATCACAGGTATATGGAGGAACAACCATGGCGAATTTTCCGTTTCAAGGTGACATCCCCGTGTCTTTGCAGGGCGTGCGGGACGAATTCGATCGGCTGCTGGATCGCGTCTGGCACGGCGGGCTTTCGACCGCGCCGCTCGACGGCCAGGACTGGGCGCCGGCGATTGACTTCGCTGAGACTCCTGATTCGTACCAGGTTCGCGTCGAAGTGCCGGGCATGACGGCGGAGGAAATCGACGTCTCCATTTTGCAGAACTTGCTAACGATCAAGGGGTGCAAGAAGCCTGCGGATACGCCGAAGGAAGGCGAGAGACGGCTCCGTTCGGAGTGTCGCTTTGGGAGCTTTCATCGCCGCCTCGAGTTGCCTACGCCGGTCCGCGATGGCGACGTGACCGCGAGTTGTCGCGACGGCGTACTACGGCTGGTCCTGCCGAAGAAGGCCGAAGCCAAAGGGCAAAGCGTGAAGGTGACTTCCTGAGGTGAGGTGTCCCGACCCGACGGGGCGCCGGTTGTGCTGCGATGCGACCGGACTATATCTTCTTGCCCTTGGCTTTCATTTCGTGGGCCTTGGCCTTGAGTCGGGCTTTTCGCTTCTTGTGTTTCTTCAGGGCCAGTTTCTGCTTCTTCTGCATATTGCCTCATCCGGGTTTAGGGGTGCCTAACAAGTCCGTGGGTCCCGATATTAAGGACGGGCCCCTTTCCTCGCAACATGTTCCATGGCGGCCAGTTGCGGTTGGTGGGCAGTTGTTGTAGGATCGGTCGTGGGTTCCAGTTGGTGATGGAGCGATGGAATGGAGCCCGGGCCCCGGATTCGAACGACCGTCTGGTTCAGTGGGCGCGTGCAGGGCGTGGGCTTTCGCTACACGGCTTGCGGCGTTGCTCGGCACTTCGAGATCAGCGGTTACGTGCAGAATCTTCCCGACGGCCGCGTGGAGGCGGTCATCGAGGGCGGGCAGGGGGAAGTTGAGCGATTTCTGGCGGCGCTGCGGTCGGAGATGCACGGCAACATTCGCGGTGAGCAACGTCAGGAATCCTCGGCGACGGGTGAGTACGTCGGATTCGACGTACGTCATTAACGACGGAAAGGCCGGCCGGCCCGTGCAAAGGCCCGCAGGGCACCGATCGTGACACCCGTCGATGGCGGTTAAGCCCATGTGATTCGCATCGCGGCAGGAGGCCGCGGGCAGGGATTAAGCACCGCACGCGTTCCAGTTTTTCACGCAATCGAAGGATGGGTGAGTCCGGCCGCTTGATGACTTGCGGTCGCTCTCGACGTGCTATCGTGGTTGCACAGCAAGGGATGTCTGTCTGATGAATGATTCCAACAACGGCGTGACCGGCACACTCGAGGTGAGTGAAAAAGGCGGCTGCGGCTACTTGCGTGACTCGGCCCGTAATTACGCAGTGGGTCCCCACGACCCGCAGATCAATCGCGACATCCTCTCGCGGTTCAAGCTTCGCGGCGGCGAGACGCTGCATGCCAGCCTGAATCGCGGAAAGAAAGGCAAGGGTCCTCCGTTCATCGATCGCATCGAATCGATCAGCGGCTTGCCGCCCGCCCAATATGCATCGTTGAAGTCGTTCGAAGACCTTCCCGTCGTGCACCCGACGGAGCAACTCAAATTCGAGACCAAGGGCGGCCCGATGTCCACGCGCATCGTGGACCTGCTCGCCCCCATCGGCAAAGGACAGCGCGGCCTCATCGTCGCGCCGCCGCGCACCGGCAAGACCGTCCTGCTCCAGCAGATGGCCGAGGGCATCGCCGCGAACCATCCTGAAATCTTCCTCATGATGCTGCTCATCGACGAGCGGCCGGAGGAAGTCACGGAGATGAAGCGCATCGTCTGCAAGGAGGGCAGCGGCTGGCAGCACGGCTCTCCCGAGGTCGTCTATTCCAGCAACGATCACGACGCCAAGAGCCACGGCCGCATCAGCCGCATGATGATCGAAAAGGCCAAGCGCCACCTGGAACTCGGCGAAGATGTCCTCATCCTGCTCGACTCGCTCACCCGCCTCGGTCGGGCCTTTAACAATCTCGTCGGCTCCAGCGGACGGACCATGACCGGCGGCCTTGATGTTCGCGCGCTGGAGCACCCCAAGCAGATGTTCGGCTCGGCACGCAAGATTGAGAACGGCGGCAGCCTGACGATCATTGCCTCGGTGCTGATCGAGACCGGCAGCCGCATGGACGATTTCATCTTTCAGGAGTTCAAGGGCACCGGCAACATGGAACTCGTCCTCTCGCGCGAACTGGCCAACATGCGCATCTGGCCGGCCATGAATCTCTCCGAGAGCGGCACGCGCAAGGAAGAACTCCTCCTGGGCCAGGTGAACTACGACAAGATGTCCAAGATTCGCCGCAAGCTCCTCAACATGCCCGCCACCAAACAGATGGAAACGATGCTGGAAGAACTCAAGAAGCACGAGACCAACGAAGACTTCCTGAAATTCCTGGCCTAATAGTTGCCCATCCCGGGCAGTTGCGTCGAGTTGATTGGGCTGTTTCACCAGCTTAGAATGCAATGTATGGCGTTTGACCGTATTAAATTGGTGCCCGGTCTGTGCGGTGGAAAGGCAACCATTCGCGGGTTGCGCATCACCGTGGATCTCGTCCTAAAGCTTTTGGGCGACAAGTACACTCCCGACGAAATCGTCCGCGAGTACCCCGAGTTGGAAGTGGAGGACGTGTATGAGGCTGCGAAGTACGCGGCATGGCTCGCCAGCGAGACGACCGCATCCGCATGAGACTCCTCGCCGACCTTCACATTTCTCCGAGAACTGTCGAACAGCTTCGTTCTCATGGATACGACGTAATTCGCGTCAGTGATGTCATGGACCCCAGGAGCCGCGACGAGCAAATTGTTGACCATGCCCGGCGCGACGGTCGCGTCATCCTCACACAAGATTTGGACTATTCCGCGATCATCGCCTTGTCCGGTGCGAGCGAGCCGTCATTGATTTCCCTGCGTTTATCCTCTGCCCGTGTCGAATACGTCAGCGCCGTGCTCACGCGTGTCCTGCCGCAGGTCGAGAAGGACGTGGAGTCCGGCGCAATCATTACAGTATCCGATGATCGTATTCGGCTGCGCAAGCTACCGGTCGGGTAGACAGGCAGATTCAAACTCTTTTGTTTGCCGGCGGCGAGATCACCATGAAAGCAGCCCGTTACCACAGAAAAGGCGGTCCCGAGGTCATCCAGTTCGAAGACGTTCCCGATCCCAAGGCGGGGATCGGCGAGGCCGTCGTGCGCGTCCGCGCGGCGGCGATCAATCGGCTCGACATCTTCCTGCGCTCCGGCGCTTCGGGGATGCCCGGGTTCACCCTGCCGCACACCGGTGGTTTCGACATCGCCGGTGAAGTGGCCGAGGTCGGAGACGGCGTCGATCCCGCGTGGGTCGGCAAGCCCGTCGTCGTCGATGCCCGCGTCACAGGCCCCGCCTCGCGCGGTCGGCTGGACATCATCGGCACGGGGCGGCCCGGCGGCTTCGCCGAGAAGGTGCTCGTCCCGGCGCACTGCCTGCGACCCAAGCCGGAGAACTACTCCTTTGAAGAGGCGGCCGCGTTCGGCTGCGTCTATCTGACCGCCTTTCGCGGACTCGCTGCATGCGCGTCGGTGAAGCCCGGCGAAGTCGTCCTCGTCCAGGCGGGCGGCAGCGGCGCGGGCACGGCAGCGATCCAGACGGCCAAGGCCATGGGCGCGACGGTCATCACCACCGTCGGCAGCGACGAGAAGTGCGCCAAGGCGAAGGAGCTGCTCGGCTGCGACCACGCCGTGAACTACAAGACCCAGGACTTCGTCAAGGTCGTCAAGGACGTGACCGGCGGTCGCGGGGCCGATGTCGCGTTTGATCCCGTCTGGGGGACCACCGCGCAGAAGACGCTGGACAGCCTCGCCCTCGGGGCTCGCTGGATCGTGATCGGCATGGTCGGCGGCCTCGATGCGAAGATCACCCTCACGAATCTCCTCTTCCGCGAAGTCACGCTGCGCGGCGTCGTCGAGTTCTACGCCGATGCCGAGCAAATCGCCCAGGCATGGTCCATGGCCCACCGCGGCGTGGTCCGGCCGATCATCGCGAAGGCATTTCCCCTGGCCGAACTCGGCGCGGCCCAGCGCACGATGGAATCGGGCGAATTCTTCGGGAAGATCGTCGTCACGCCGTAACGCCGCGTGGGTCAGAACATCCGCAAGTTTCCAATCCCGCACGCTACTGCTCGAAAAACTTAGCCCCCGGTGAGTCACCGGGGGCCGCGCGATGCACGACACCCGCGAGATTTCTCTCCCGCCCGCGCGCTCGTCGATAGCCGAATGCCCCCACCCCCCCGTAAAGCATCATCGCAATTTCAGCCCCGTTCACGGGGCTTCCCCGCAGGGCTAATAGATCGTCCCCTAAGGGCCATAGAGATTTCGCGACGTCTCACACTATTGAAAACTGATGACCTGCATTCCACCAAAATCCTGCACGATGTGACTACTTGTCTCAATTGTGGATTCCAATGGATGCGTCTCCGCAAAATTCCACTCTCGCGGCGGCGTCGGCGTCGATGGGTATCGCTTATTTGTGCCATCCGTTGCATTATGCGTGCGACATGACTTAGCACTCTGGAAGACCTCTTCCTTGCAACACTTAGCAAGATCATCCAGGCTTGGGAAGAGTCTTTCTCCAGTCACCCCGTATTCCCTGAGTGCCGTCAGCATTCCAGGTTTTGAATAGCTTGGAACAATAAAACGTAACAAATCGGGTGTCCCGTTGAGTGATTCAATAATGGTAAGCTGCCTCGGTGGTGTTCTGTAGCCTCCCTTTGGGGGCCGTTCGTCGGGATTGACGTCATTGAACGCGATGTGACGAAGGGGATTAGGATGAATCGTGAATGTCGCTCTTTGAGCGGCCATGCGTGCAGTCTTCACCGATTGCGACGGTGTGAAAGCGATTGGAGCATGCGGTGCATTCATAAGACCAAGCTGCTTCAACCCAATTAGGGGATGACCCAGGAAAGGTTCACACTGCAAAAACCTCACTGCTTTGAGCCGGGGTAGCGGAGAACCCGGATTACCCGATAGTGACGCATTCAAGGACTCCGGGTGCATCGCCCATAACTCCGCATCGTGGTCTGGATTCTGGGAAACTGCAAAGTAAAGGGCAACCAAGATGCACTCTGTCCAATCGAGTAGCCTCGTGGGGAGGTAGCCTGAAATCTTGTGGAAATTGAAAAGCGGGGCATCCTTCTGAAGTTGGACTGACCAAAGTCTTTTTTCAGGAGGAGCCCGATGGCTACTGCAACTCGAATTCGACGTGTCGTCAAGAAGC